>Ga0315547_1000465_pt1 | contig 40535 bp, 21 predicted proteins | sample SalMarSW160240MG_2_FD_202542 | JGI IMG/M metagenome (GOLD analysis project Ga0315547, IMG submission 202542) | Salt marsh sediment microbial communities from the Plum Island Ecosystem LTER, Massachusetts, United States - Salt Marsh Sediment SW1601-240 ...
GTACAATACTTGCTTTTGCAGAAGGCAGGGCAAGTCTTTCGGATCACGCTGAGAATAACATAGTCCTTAAGAGAAGCCTGGATGGTGGTTTTACCTGGAGCCCCCTGGAGACCATTGCAGAGGATGGAGAAAACTGCCTGAACAATCCCACGGCTGTGCAGATCCAGGAGACAGGGAGAATCCTGCTGATGTACCAACGCTATTTCAAAGGATTCGATGAGCATAAGGCAGAACCGGGTTATGATGGAGAAAAGGTATGCCGAACCTTTATCATCTACAGCGATGACGATGGAGTTACCTGGTCTGAGCCAGAAGAGGTGACCCGTGGTGTAAAAAGAGAAACGGTTGTCACCAGCACCGCAACCGGCCCGGGAGTTGGAATTGAACTTACCCGTGGAGAGTATGCAGGTAGAATCATCATGCCGTTCAACCAGGGGCCCTATGGCAACTGGAAGGTTTATGCTGCCTACAGTGACGATCAGGGTGAGACCTGGAAGTATGGGGAGGTAGCTCCAGAGCACTCTGCGGGAATGGGAAATGAAGTTCAGATGGTTGAAATGCCGGACGGTACGGTTCAGCTCAATTCAAGAAGCGCCTCCGGTAACAAGCTGAGAAAAGTGGCGTTTAGTCAGGATGGAGGGGAAAACTGGTCAGGGTTGGCTGACCATCCTGAATTACCGGAACCCGAATGCATGGGAAGTATTATACGATTTTCCTTTACCTGGAGGAGTGATAGAAGCCGGATTTTGTTTTCCAACCCGGCATCACAGGAAAAGAGGGAAATGGGAACCATCCGGATCAGTTACGATGAGGGAAAAACTTGGCCTGTAAGTAAAGTGGTCCACACCGGTTTTTTTGCCTATTCATGCCTGACAAAAATCGATCAGGAAACCGTTGGAATACTGTATGAAAATGACAATTATGGGAAAATCACCTTTGCCATTATTAACCTCGAATGGTTAGAGAATGGACTATAGGTTCTTAAAGGAAATATCAAAAAATAACTCATATTCTTTCATTTGAATGCATTTTATAAATTCCAAATGACAACTCATAAATGACAAATAAATTCCAAATTACAACAAACAAAATGGCTAAATTAACATCATGAAAAAATATTGTTTTCTTACGTCTATATTGTTGCTTCTCTTGCTTTTCAGCAGTTGCACCAGGAAGGAAAAATCGGTCAGATACAGCTACGATTTCGACAACCTTCCTGACCGGGTCTGGGCGGGTGAGGATTTCTGGACCATCCCGCTGGAGGATTGGCAAATTAACGAAGGCCGGCTGGAATGTACCGGGAACAGTTCCAATATGAGAACAAATCTCATCACCTATCCGATAAAGCCCGGAAACGGAACATTTGCATTGGATGTTACCTGTGGACTGATGCATAAAGGAGATCAGGAAGGGACTGTTGGCTTTTCAATCGGGGTGAAAGACGATGAAGATCCGGATGTTAAAGCTTCCTGTTATTTCGGCAAGGGATTAAACCTGGGTGTCAGGACGAATGGTGTTCTGTTCATAGAAGACCAAACGGTCAGTTTTCCCGCAGATTTTAGCTGGGAAAAATTTCATCTCCAGGTAGAAGGAAACTTCAGTTTAAAGGGAAAAGCGATCACGCTTCGACTCATGAATGAACAACAGGAAGAAGTTGCTTGGCTGGTAAAAGAGAGTATTGATAAAATAGAGGGACTGATCGTGCTGGGTGTAAACCATCATGTTGCTTCTGCATTTTCGAACGGCCCCTCCTTCTGGTTTGATGATCTTGAAATTTCAGGGACGAAGATCAGCTATGAAGAAGGAAATCGGTTTGGTGCAATCCTCTGGGCTATGTATACAAACAGCCGTAATGTTCTGAAATTAACCGCCCAGCTTGCTCCGGTTTCTGCCCGGGTTAACGGTGAAGTTCACCTTGAAATTGAGGAAGGTGATGGCTGGAAAAAACTGGCAACGGAAAAACTCAGGGCTGATTCCTATACTGCTACTTTCAGGGTTGGCAACTGGAATCCCGATTTGGAGGTAAACTACCGCATTTCTTATTCGGAAAACCTAAAGGATGGTGAAACATCGGATTATGAATATACTGGTACCATACGCAAGGAACCGGTGGATAAACCGCTGGTTTTCGGAGGAATGACCTGCCAGTATGGCTATGGATTCCCATACATGCCGGTAGTCAATAACCTCCTGAATGAAGATCCTGACATTCTCTATTTTTCAGGAGACCAGATTTATGAAGGAAACGGAGGATATTCCATTATTCGTTTTCCGGCTGACCGGGCGATTCTGAATTACCTGGGCAAATGGTACATGTTCGGATGGGCATTTGGTGATGTGATGAAAGAGAGACCGACCATTTGTACCCCCGACGATCACGATGTTTATCAGGGAAACCTGTGGGGTGATGGAGGTCGTAAAATTGAATTGGAGGATTGGCAGGAGTATGCAGGTACAAGTGGAGGGTATATTGAGCCGGCAGAGATGATCAATGTGGTCCATGCCACACAAAGCAGTCACCTGCCTGACCCATATGATCCGACTCCAATAGACCAGGGAATTTCCATCTGGTATACGGATATGGTATATGGAAAAATAAGCTTTGCCATCATCAGCGACCGCATCTTCAAATCCGGGCCCAAGGAAGTGGCGTTCTGGGAAGAGGGTCGAAGGGATTGGATTACCGAACAGGGTATCGACCTGTCACGGCTGGATAAACCCGGTTTGAAATTAATTGGTGATCGCCAGTTCGAATTTTTAACACACTGGATGAAAGATTGGAAGGGAGCAAACATGAAGGTGCTGCTAAGCCAGACTCTATTTGCTAACATCCCAACACACCACGGCAGTATTGACGGTATCCTGGCTGGAGACATGGATTCAGGTGGCTGGCCGCAAACTCCGCGAAACAAGGTGGTTGATCTGTTAAGGAGATGCTATGCGTTTCATATTAGCGGCGATCAGCATCTGCCGCTCTTCGTTCAATACGGTATAGATGAGTTCAGGGATGCCGGCTGGGCTATCTGTACACCGGCTATCACCGTAGGTTATCAGCGTCGGCTTTTACCCGACAGGTTGGGTATACCCTATCAAAACCGACCGGCTCATAATCTGGACAATACCGGTGAATACATTGGTGGCATGGGGCATAAAAATTATGTGTATGCCGTGGGCAACCTGCCCGATAACACCCGGTCTGAGCTTCGGTATGAACGGGCTCAGCTGAGTTCTTCCGGCTACTCAATCATCACCTTTGACCCGGAATCACGGGATATTTCATGCAATGCCATTCGTTTTCTGGCTGATGCGGACCGATTGAGACCGGAAGACAGTTTTCCCGGGTGGCCTGTTACGGTGAATCAGTTTGATAATGCCGGAATAAACAGAACGGGGGATAAAATTACCATTCAATCAAGTGGGGTTCTCAATCCGGTTCTACTTGTTTATGATGCTAAGACGGAGGAGTTGCTGTTGAGTGTACGGATGAAGGGAGATGAATTCTCGGGAATTGTTAAAGGTTCAGGAAGTTATATCCTGAAAATCGGTGATCCCGAAACGGAGAGGTGGAAAACTATTTCAGATATAATAGCAAATGAAATAGAAACAAGCCCTGTTGTGGTGGAGTTTTAAAATATAGCAAGGTTTCGCACCTACGGAGCGAAGTTTTTTTCACAAATCGATTTTTTCTACCAACGTTTTGCTCCTGACGGAGCAATGAAAAATAGAATGTAATCAAATTGAAGAATTATCACTCCAAACGGGTGAGAGGTAGGCAACCCGAACGGATTCAATCATTTGCCCGCTCCAGGGGAGCGGAACATTGGTAGACTTAATGCGACAAATAAATATCCGCTCCGTAGGTGCGGAACTTAAAATAAACACCCATGAAAACAACGCCTATCCGTCGAAATCGAAGATTCTTCCACACAATAATTCTCTTACTGGCGCTATTATCCGCAAATGCCCAACATCCGGATACCGAAACCAATCCGCTCGTCCTTAAAAACCTTGAGGAATGGCAGGATATGAAATTCGGTTTCATGATGCACTGGGGACCTTATTCCCAGTGGGGTGTTGTGGAATCGTGGTCAATTTGCTCCGAGGATGTACCCTGGTGCCGCAGGAACATTGACAATTATGTTGACTATGTAAAAGCCTATGAAAACCTGAAAACAACCTTCAATCCGGTTGAGTTTGATCCTGAAAGCTGGGCGAATCTGGCCAAAGAAGCCGGAATGAAATACCTGGTTTTTACCACCAAACACCACGATGGGTTCTGCATGTTTGACACCAAACTGACTGATTATAAAATTACCGATCCGGCATGTCCCTTTCACAAAAATACGAAAGCAGACATCACCGGAGCCTTGTTTGAGGCTTTTCGTGCAGAGGGATTCAAGGTAGGTGCCTATTTTTCAAAGCCCGACTGGCATTCTGACGATTACTGGTGGCCCTATTTCGCCACTCCGGACAGAAATGTAAATTATGATCCTGAAAAATACCCTGAGCGATGGCAGCGCTTTAAGGATTACACCTATGGACAGATTGAAGAATTGATGACCAATTATGGAAAAGTAGATATATTGTGGTTGGATGGCGGGTGGGTGAGGCCGAAAGAGACCGTGGATGATGAAAGCAGAGCCTGGTTGGGATCGGAGCAATACAACCAGGATATCGATATGCCAAAAATTGCCGCTATGGCAAGAAGCAAACAACCCGGGTTAATCATCGTTGACCGCACCGTTACAGGCAAATATGAAAATTACCGTACTCCAGAGCAGCATGTTCCTCAAGAGCCACCTGACTATCCATGGGAAACCTGCATGACGATGGGAGGATCCTGGTCATACAATCCGAGGGACCGGTATAAGCCCACCCGTCAGATCATCCACCTGCTGGTTGATATTGTTGCCAAAGGAGGTAATTACCTGTTAAATGTTGGCCCCGGACCCAACGGGGAGTTGCCACCCGATGCCATAAACCGCATGAAGGAAATCGGTGAGTGGATGAAAGTAAACGGAGAAGCGATTTATAATACAAGGCCAATTCCACCTTACAAGGAAGGGAAAACATGCCTTACATCACTTAAGGATGGATCTATATTTGTGATCTATCTCGCTGATGAAAATGAGAGCAACCCTCCGAAAAAAATCCTGCTCAGCTCAGTTCAGCCTTTAGCAGGCACTACCGTTACCATGCTTGGTCATGATCATTCACTGAAGTGGAAGAATATCGGAAAGGGAATATTGATCGAAGTTCCGGAAGAGGTAGTTAAGAATCCACCCTGCAGGTATGCATGGGCGTTTAAAATATCTGGGGCTGTTGTTGATTAAAAAAATAATCCAGGGTTTTCACGTCCGGGCTACGGAACAATGCTGGGGGCCCTTTCATCTCAAGCTTCCGGGATCCTTAGTCATACCCGTATCCAACTTCATCATTCGTTAATCCTTGCCAGCCGGCAGGCTGGGATGTTCCTTGTTCGATATTCAATGATATAGATTTTATTTAAGAACAAGGATCAACGATTTTAGATTTTGGATTATTGTAGAATCAAACCGATTTTATATTATCTTAAACAAGAAAATATTATCACACATGAAGCTCATCCATCGAACAAGAAAATGGCTCCTTCCAGGTTTATTGTTATTCTTCATCCTTCTGTTGTGGGGGTGCCAGACAGGGCCTGTCCCACTGGATTCCGGTTTTGACGAACCGGAAGATCCGGATACCATCGATGCTGCTGTCTGGCAGACGGTTCCGCCCGGTCTCCAGGGAAGCTTCGGAACAACGAATATCCGATACGCCAGAAACAGGCCTCCTGATGTTGAGATCATACATGGTCTTGAGATTTCCGCATGGAAAGGTGAAGTTGTCAGTGCGCAATTGTTACTATGGTCTTCAGAAAACATTGAGAAGGTCAGACCATTGGCAAAAGGGTTTACGGATAAACAGGGCCAACAGATCGGAGCCGGATCGATACAGATCCGGCCGGTCCGGTACGTATTAACCGATGAATTTTCATCGGGTTGCGGCTACCGCAGTACCGATACCATCCCGTCACATCTTGCAGCTGACATCCTTGACACATTATCAGTATTTAACATCCCTGCACATTCTACAAGACCGTTGTGGATTACCCTTTCTATTCCTGAGGAAACCAACCCCGGTAATTACTCCGGCAGCATTGAAATTGAATCAACATCAGATAGTACTATACGGTTCACACTATCTGTACTGGTTCACAATTGGACTTTACCCGAACCATCAGACTGGTCTTTCCACCTGGATCTCTGGCAAAACCCTTTTGCGGTTGCCCGGTATCACGATGTTGAACTCTGGTCACAGGAGCATTTGGAATTACTCCGACCACTGTTAACCCTGCTTGCCGGGGCAGGTCAGAAGTGCATTACCACCTCGATCGTAGACAAACCCTGGGGTGGACAAACACACGATCCCTTCGAATCGATGATCACTTGGATAAGGAACTCAGATGGTCGATGGGAATTCGATTACCACCTTTTTGACCTGTATGTATCGCTTGCAATGGATTGTGGTATTGCTCATCAGATCAATTGTTACTCCATGGTTCCATGGGGAAACCAGTTCAAGTACCTGGATGAAGACTCCTCGAAATTTATAACCATCGAAGCGCAACCGGGAACAGCACACTATGAAGAACTATGGAGACCGTTCCTATATGATTTCAGGGTTCATCTGATGGAAATGGGCTGGCTGGATAAAATTACCATTGCCCTCGATGAAAGAAACCTGGAGGAGATGAAAAACATGTTTGATTTTTTACATCGAACGGTGCCTGAATTTAAGATAGCCATGGCAGGACACTATTTTGAAGAAGTAAACTCAGATATCTATGATTTCAGTTACAACTGGGGGCACGTACAAGCCAGTTCAAAGGAAATAGCAAAAGTCCGCAGGGAGAGAGAACAGATCACCACATACTATGTTGCCTGTGGCATTCCCTGTCCGAATAATTTCACCTTCTCCCCTCCTGCCGAATCAACCTTTGAAGGGTGGTTTGCAGCCGCAATGGGATTTGACGGATTCCTGAGATGGGCATATAATTCCTGGGTTGAAGATCCGTTAAAAGACTCAAGGTTCCGTACCTGGCCTGCCGGAGATACCTATTTTGTTTATCCCGGTCCCAGAAGCTCAATTCGTTTTGAAAAACTGCAGGAAGGGATCCAGGATTATGAAAAAATCAGGATCCTGCAAGAAACGTTAGAACATTCAGCCAATGATGAAATAGCCGGCAAACTCCAGGAATTGAATTCCTTTCTTGAGAAGATCAGGAGTTCGCACGATTTGTCAAAGAACGCTGCTTCTGCCATTACGGAGGGAAAGAAATTAATAACTGAATTAATTGGAATATAACATTTGGCCCGTTTACCTGAATACACCACTGTCCGGTTAGAGCCTCTGGGTATTGTAAAAAAAATACCCGGAGGAGCATCACTCATTGATATTCTCTTCCAGTACGGAATTGAGTTTCCCTGTGGCGGTAAGGGGACGTGTGGAAGATGTCGTATTACGGTCCGGTGTGGCAAACTAAGGACTGCCAAACAACACGATCAATATGCCAGGAAGCTGAACCTCCCGGAGAATGTTAAACTGGCGTGCATGTGCTTCGTGGACGAGCCGGTTGAACTTGAAATCGGACAGTTTGAGACCATAATTCTTGCTGATAATAGCGAGTTTAATTTCAAACCACGGGAAGGATTGGGAATAGCCATTGACCTGGGTACGACCACCATTGTGGGACAGCTTCTCAACCTGTCTGAAGGAAAAGTCATCAACGCCATATCAATGCTGAATTCCCAGTCAAGATATGGTGCCGATATCATGTCACGGGTTGATTTTGCCGTGAACCGGAATGGTCAGGAGATCCTGAATGAAACGGTAAGAGGGGATATTTCTAAACTCATTCGTGAACTTTCCGGAGAGTTGACCGGGGGGCTTCGCCGGATCGTAATTGTCGGAAACAGCGTGATGCAACATACCTTTTGCAATCATGATCTCACGCCATTGTCCGCATATCCGTTTGAGTCCCGAAAGCATGAATTCGTTGAATTCACTCCGGATCAACTGGGACTGGATCACCTGAAGGATTGCAAGATCACTTTTTATCCCTCCATTGGCAGTTTTGTCGGCAGTGACATATTAGCCGGTATCATGTCCACGGGTATGCACCATCAGGAGAAGATCAACGTCCTGATCGATCTGGGTACCAATGGAGAAATATGCATGGGAAACAGGGAGAGGATCCTGTGTGCCTCCACCGCAGCTGGACCTGCGTTCGAAGGCACCAACATTACAATGGGCATGACGGCATCCACCGGTGCCATATCTTCCGTTTTTATGGAAAATAACAAGCTCTCATACCATACTATTGGTAATGAAAAAGCACGCGGGATCTGTGGAAGCGGTCTCATTGATGCCATTGCCCTTTTTCTTGAACAAGGTTGGATCGACAGTACGGGACAGATAGCAGGGAGCAAAGATAAAATCGTGCTTGACGGAGAAGTGTTTCTGACCCAGAAGGATATCTATGAATTCCAGCTTGCCAAAGCAGCCATTGCCTCAGGAGTGGATATCCTTGCTTCTCAACTGGAAATAAAAAAATCGGAAATCGACAGTCTCTATATTGCCGGAGCATTTGGAAATTTTATCAATCTCGAGAATGCCGTTAGGCTCGGTTTGCTGGAATTTCCTGTTGAACAGATCACCCGGTTCGGGAATACAGCCCTGATTGGTGCGAAAATGGCACTCTTTCAGGAACACAAAGAGTGGGAGGAGATATTGAATATTACAAACCATCTCTCCCTGGAATCCTTTAAGGAATTCCAGGATGTTTATGTATCTAAAATATTTTTTGGCTGACCATAAATAACTTCAACCTGGAAAGCAATTTAAGTTAATTTTCAGATGACCTCCCGAGAGCGCGTAATGAAAGCCATGAGCATGGAGCATCCTGACCGGGTGCCTCTCATGTACCAGTTCAGTATCGGATTTATGAACCAACAATTGAAAAAAAAATATAGTTACTATCATGAAAATCAAACGTAAAACATTCGTCATCCTTCTGGTAACATTATCAATCAATTCTCTGCTAACCAGTTGTCGTGTTGGCACCAGTGAAAACGACACACCACCAAACATTATCCTTATCGTTGCCGATGACCTGGGGTATAATGAACTGGGGTGTTATGGTCAACAGATCATTAGAACACCTTTTATTGATCAACTGGCTGAAGATGGCATCCGGTTTACCCAGTTCTACTCCGGCAGCCCTGTCTGTGCTCCATCACGGTGTGTCCTGATGACCGGTCAACATACCGGCCATGCTTTTGTCCGTGACAATTTTGAAGTGAAAGGGGGTGACGGTTTCTGGGGTCAGATGCCCCTTGCAGATAGTCTGATCACTATGGCTGAAATATTGAAAGGAAAAGGATACGCAACAGGAGCAATGGGCAAATGGGGTCTTGGAAAGGTCGGCTCGGAAGGGTATCCCAACAACCAGGGTTTTGATCTCTTCTTTGGTTACAACTGCCAGCGCCACGCCCATAATCACTATCCCCGGTATCTCATCCGGAACCAGGATACTGTCTGGCTGGAGGGTAATACCCGTGAATTGTACGGAGAACAGTATTCCCAGGACCTTTTTATCGAAGAGGCAAAAAAGTTCATCTCTGAAAACAGGGATAAGCCATTTTTCCTCTATCTGCCTTTTATCATACCACACCTGTCAATCCAGGTGCCTGAAAAGAGCCTGGAAGAATACAAAGGAATAATTCCTGAAGAGGAGTATGTTCACCGGGGTTATCTTCAGCATCCTTTCCCAAGAGCAGGATACGCTGCCATGATCACTCACATGGACAGGGGAATTAGTGAGATCCTTGATCTTCTGGAAGAGCTGAGAATTGATGAGAACACACTGGTTATTTTTACATCCGATAACGGTCCGACTTATGACCGGCTGGGAGGATCCGATTCTGAATTTTTTAATAGTGCCGGATCTTTCAGGGGACTGAAGGGAAGTGTTTATGAAGGGGGTATCAGGGTGCCCCTTGTTGCATGCTGGCCCGGGAAGATTCAGCCGGGATCGGTTACGGATCATATCGGTGCATTCCAGGACCTCCTCCCTACCCTTGCCGGGATTGCCGGTGCAGCCTGTCCTGAACACATTGATGGAATCTCCTTCTCTCCCACCCTGCTGGGAAAAGAAGAGCAGGAGAAACATAAATACCTGTACATGGAATTTCCATCATATGGAGGACAGCAGATGGTGAGAATGGGGAGCTGGAAGGGTGTGCGGCAGAACATATTCAAAGACAGCCTTCACATCGAGCTTTATAACCTTGACAACGATATTGGTGAAATGAATGACATCTCTGCTGACAACCCGGATATCGTAAAACGAATCGAGGCGATTATGAAAAACGCCCGGGTGCCATCGGAGGAGTTTCCGTTTGGCATCCTTGATGAGGATTAGGTTAATGGTTAAATGTTAAATGTTAAAGGTTAAAGGTTAATGGTTAATGGTTAATGGTTAATGGTTAATGGTTAATGGTTAATGGTTAATGGTTAATGGTTAATGGTATAATTCGTAGATGAAAAAGAGAACCATAAGGAGTTTTGAAGATTTAGAATGCTGGAAAGCTTGCAGAGAAGTAAAATTGTTTATTCAAAGCTTGATCAAAAAATTTCCGGAAGAAGAAAGATTTGCTTTAACGGATGGCATGAGAAGGGCATCTTATTCAATCACAGAGAATATTGCCGAAGGCTATGGTCGTTATCATTTCCAGGAAAACATTCAGTTTTGCAGGCAAAGCAGAGGATCACTCTATGAAATTAAAGATCAACTCATTAGTGCCTATGATTCCAGTTACATATCAAATGAAGAGCTTTTAGAAGGAAAAGAATTGATAACGAAAGCAATGGCACTTATAAATGGATATATTAATTACCTAAATAAAGCAAAATCGAGGAATCAGAAACCAGATGAGAACATAACAGCAGAAGAAATGGAAGAGTATAACATTTAACTTTTCCCGTTAAGCTCCCGACGCAAAACTTTTAACATTTAACCTTTAACATTTAACCTTTTAACTTATCAACTTATAACTTATAACTGCGCCATGAAAAAAGCCTCTTTTCTGCTCATAACTGCATTACTTATTTGCTCCTGCACCAAAAGGCACCACACCCTGGAAACGGAACATTTTCGGATGGGTATTGACCAAACGGGCCATGTTACCTCGATGGTCGATAAATCAAATGAAAAAGACTATTTCCCAAGGGGGCAGGAATCCCCGCTGCTGAGCATCAGGGTAGAGGGTCAATATGAGTCTCCAAACTCAGCCACTTTCAACGAATCCGATAAAACCATCACACTGCATTTTTCTGAAAGCCATACTGATGCAGTGATCCGGTTTAAAGAAAAAAAGAGCCATATCACTTTTGAGTTGCTTTCTCTTGAACCTTCTGAAAAGACCGAACTTGTTCTATGGGGGCCATTTCCGACCATCATCAGGGAAACAATCGGTGAGTCGGTTGGTGTTGTCCGGGATCTTGATTTTGCAATTGGTATCCAGGCTTTGAACCTGAAAACACTGGGTGGCTATCCCACCAACGAAGACGATTCAGAACCTTCCTACAATATTTTCTCCACCTCCAGCTATGTAGATGTTCAGGATAGCATTAAGATCCTTTACCGGGGTCAAACTGCCCGGGCATCTGAATTCGGGAGTATTATCCAGGCCTACTGCAGAAACAGAAATGAAGACCGGGTAATTCCTGTCTGGAAGCATGAAAGGTATTTTGTACCGGCATTTGAGGATGGTGGGGTTACGGGTTCAAAAATAGCACTTTTCGGATCTCCTGCCGATCTGGCATTATCCATACTGGGAAAAATTGAGATAGAAGAGAACCTACCCCATCCGGTAATCGATGGAGAATGGGGTAAGATTTCGCAGGGTGCAACAGCTGCATACCTGATCGTGGATTTTGGCGAGGAAAACCTGGATGACGCCCTGAACCTTGTCAGAAAAGCCGGATTGAGATACCTTTACCATGGCAGCCCTTTTACGAACTGGGGCCATTTCGATTTGAGAGAAGAGCTCTTTCCAGAAAACTGGGAAAGTCTGAAAAAATGTGTTGAGAAAGCTGAGAAAATGGGTATACGGATTGGTGTTCATACTCTGTCAAACTTCATAACCACCAATGATCCGTATGTGACTCCGATACCCGATCCCCGGCTTGCAAGAGTAGGCGAAAGTAAATTGGTAAAAGATATTGACGAAACATCCACCGAAATTGATATTGAAAGTCCCGGTTTCTTTAACCAGATGGAGAACAACAACCTTCATGCTGCCATCATCGGGGATGAGCTCATTCGTTATAACCGTGTTTCGGAGAATCCACCCTGGAAACTGCTGCAATGCCAACGGGGAGCATTTGCCACACAGGCATCTTCCCATGAAGCAGGTTCAACAATAGGCAAACTAATGGATCATGCATATAAAACGTTCCTGACCGACAATTCACTTTCAGAGGAGATGGCGAAAAGGATTGCTGACCTGTTTAACCAGACCGGGCTTCGCCAAATCTCTTTCGACGGATTGGAAGGCAACTGGTCAACCGGTATGGGGCAGTATGGCAGGCAGCGTTTTGTGAAGTTCTGGTATGATCACCTGAATCCAGAATTGCAGGGGAAAGTCATTACCGATGCCAGCAATCCAGGACACTTCTTCTGGCATATGTTTACAAGGATGAACTGGGGTGAACCGTGGTATGCAGGCTTTCGGGAGAGCCAAACACAGCTTCGACTGCTAAACCAGGATTTCTTTTACCGGAACCTGATGCCAGCCATGCTGGGGTGGTTCAGGATGTCACCGGAGACCAGTATGGAAGATATTGAATGGCTGCTGGCACGGGCAGCAGGATTCGATGCCGGTTTTTGCCTGGTCACCTCACCGGCAATTGTCGATAAGAACGGTCACGGGGAAGAAATCCTGAAAGCAATTAAAGATTGGGAGATCCTTCGCATGAATACTGCATTCAACGACACCCAGAAACGATTGATGAAGGATATCAACAGAGAATTTCATCTTGAGAAACTAACCGAAAACAGCTGGCAATGGATCCCGGTCCATGCCAATCTTAATAATGAGCATAAAAGATCAGAAAAACAACCCGGAGAGCCTGCAGGAACAGTATTCTCTTTTACCAATCCTTATGGAGAACAGCCCCTTCAGTATACCATCAAACTGGTTACCGATACTCCATCCGTGATGGTCTCGAATATCTCGTTGGAACTGGATCAATTTAAAACCATTATTCTCCAGACTGCGCTCAAACCGGGTGAGATTCTCCAGTACAAGGGAGGTGATCATGCAATCCATTATGACAGCTCGTGGAATATCATCCGGAAAATTCCAGCGGTTAACCTTTTGGCCGGGCCGGGAGATCATGAAATCCTTTTCAACGGTACATTTACAGGAAACGGAGAAGCAACAGTCCGAATTGAATTCCGGGTTATCGGAAAGGCTGAGATTGTTGAAATAAAGGATAATGAACAATAATATACCCCCTGGCTGGCAAGTAGGCTTATGGATGGGACTATAGGGGGATTGAAATATTGTAAAAAAGTAATCCCCCGCCCCTGACACTGCGGTCAGGGACACCCCCTTTTGAAAAAGGGGGACAACGATAGATGGATGGTGTAGAACATTTAACATTTAACATTTAACATTTAACATTTAACATTTAACTTATCTTCCCCCATGAAAAAGATCAGATCACTGCACCCATTGTTTTTCATTCTGCCCTGTTTTGCTTTTTTACTTTGTATCACCCGTTGCCGGCAGGAGATACATACCGGGCCCAATATCCTGCTCATCGTAACCGATGATCAGGGGTATGCAGATATGAGTTGCACCGGACTGGCAGATGATGTTGAGACACCAAACCTGGATCAGCTTGCCGCTTCCGGAGTACGGTTTACCCAGGCATATGCTACCTCTCCCATCTGTAATCCCTCCAGGGCAGGTATAATAACTGGTTGTTACCAGGAAAGATGGGGCACATTCTGGTATGGTGGAAAAGGTATTCACGATTCAACGTACCCAACAATTCCAGAAATTCTCAGGAAAGAAAATCTCATCACAGGATATATTGGTAAGGTGCATTATGGTACAGGGGATTCCGATACCTTGAATCGAAGTTTTCCGCTGAACCATGGATTTGACGAGTTCTTCGGATTTACTTCGGCACGCAAACACTACCTGATCCACCAAGCAGAGGCAGAAGATGAGTTCCAGAGAGTAAAAAATGAGAACAATAAATGGGGGCAGAGCCTCAGGCAGGGTTCTATCTGGAATGGTACCCAACGGGAAGACACCATTGCTTTCAGCACTGAAATGTTTGCAAACAGAGCCTGTGAATTCATCAGGGAACACGAAAAGGAACAGTTCTTTCTCCAGGTCTCGTTCAATGCAGTGCATAACTTCACGCACCAGCTTCCTGATCATTATTTACAATCACACGGGCTGACAGGGTATCACGACTGGGATCCGGCTATCGAAGAGTATTACGACTGGTATGTTCAGGGTCGAAAACCGAACAACCCCGAAGGCAGGGAGCATTATCTCGGACAGTTGTACTATCTTGACCGTGAGATCGGGAAAATTTTGCAGTTGCTTAATGAACTGAAGCTAAGAGAAAATACCCTGGTAATCTACATCAGCGATAATGGCGGATCAACACCCATCTATGCAGACAACACTCCGTTACGCGGTGGTAAATATACACTGTACGAAGGGGGGATCCGTGTCCCGATGATTATCTCCTGGCCTGAAAAATTTGTTCAGGGTATGGTTTGTAGAAATGTGGTGAGCGGGATGGACATTCTTCCAACAATCTGTAAATCAATTAACGTAGAGATACCAACCCATATAAATGGTTATGATCTAACACCGCTTTTGTCCGGAAAAGAAAACAGGTTGTCTCATGATACCCTGGTATGGGATACAGGTCACGAAACGGCTGTGCGTTTAGGAAAATGGAAATTCAGAACAGCTACCAACCGTGAACATGCTGATTATGAAATGACTGAACTGGAACTTGGTGAATTTCTGTATGATCTGGAAAAGGATCCTGGTGAAAAGAACAATCTAGCAAAAGAATATCCGGATACGTTAGCCTTGCTGAAAATGATCCATCAGGATTGGAAGAAAATGCTGGAGCACCAATAATAATCCGAAAAAAATGCACAGTCGAAACAGATTACAAAAAACCCTTGAACATCAGGAACCCGACTGCATCCCTGTCGACTTTGGTGGGACTGGCGTAACGGGTGTCCATATTAAGGTGGTTGAGGGATTGAGAAATCATTTCGGCCTGGATTGGAAGCCGGTTAAAGCGATCGAGCCCTACCAGATGCTGGGAGAAATTGATGAGGAGTTAATTGATTTGATGGGAATCGATGTTGTTGGATTGTACGGAAAAAAGAACCTGTTCGGTATTGAGAATGAACGCTGGAAAGAATGCAAAACCTGGTGGGGACAGGTTGTGCTTCTTCCGGGAGACTTCAATACTTTTCCTGATAACAAAGGTGATCTTTACGTTTACCCTGAAGGAGATCTGTCTGTTGAACCAAGTGCCGTAATGCCCAGTGGATCCTTTTTTTTCAATGCCATCATCCGACAGCAATCCATTCATGAAGATTCTCTTGATCCTGAGGATAATCTCGAGGAGTTTGGTCCTCTGTCTGATGAAAATCTGGATTGGTTTGATCTGGAATGCAAAAGATTGGAAAAGATCGGGAAAGGAATCATTGCCTCATTCGGTGGAACAGGATTGGGTGATATTGCCCTTGTTCCGGGATTACAACTAAAACACCCAAAGGGAATTCGCGACATAAAGGAATGGTATATGTCGACACTGATGCGGCAGGATTACATCCACGCGGTCTTCGATAAACAAACGGACATTGCTGTCGGGAACCTCGAAAAATTTTATGAGCGGATTGGGAACCGGATTGATGCTGTTTTCACCTGTGGCACTGATTTTGGAACACAATTCGGGCAGTTTTGCCCACCCGAAGCACTCAATGATCTATACCTCCCTTACTATAAAAAGTTAAACGACTGGATTCATCAAAATACAAGATGGAAAACCTTCAAGCATTCCTGTGGAGCAGTCGTTCCATTTATGGAACTATTCATTGAAGCAGGTTTCGATATCATCAATCCCGTTCAGATCAATGCCCTTGATATGAATCCGGAATTCCTTAAAAAAGAATTTGGAGACCGGCTTGTTTTCTGGGGTGGCGGGATCGATACCCAGCAGGTTCTCCCCTTCGGAAAACCCGAAGAAGTAAAAAAACAGACAATAGACAATTGCAGGATATTCGGGAAAAACGGAGGATTCGTTTTCAATGCTGTACACAATATACAGGCAAACGTGCCCATTGAAAATGTTGTGGCAATGCTGGAAGGGTTAAAGGAGGTGGGATGAACTTTCATACAACATTCAACATACAATATTAAACCCCGCCTGCCTGGTCGGCAGACAGGCTTTCAGTAAGGAGAATATTATGAAGATTTTGAAGCTTTCCTAAAATATTTCAAGGGAGATCTTTGTAAAAAAAAGCTCCCGGAACCTGACATTGATGACCATGCTTTACTAATTTTTCCTAGGAGCTTCAGGAACTAATGTATAATATTTTAGAACTTCACCTGCTTCAGTAGCGGAGGTAGGACTTTATTTATCAGTTATGTGACTGGGGATCAACTATGGATTTATATCCACCTTTCGTTTAAATGTACTTTTACCACGCACACATAATGCTGAAATCTTTTGTTCACAGCCTTTTCAGCATGCCACATTGGGATCACATTTTTTTTCGCACTATGAATTAGTTAGGATCTACTGAGAAAGCAGAATATTGGGTATAGGAAGATACCGGCGTAGCTGAATACCCTTCTCCAAAATTGACTTAACAGTCTGAACTTATTCAATTTTGGTTTAAAAACGAACCTATTTGAATTTTAATTAACCTCCAATTAAAATCATTCTTCTTAATTTAGCTTCAGTTCTTCATTGGCCTTGCAATTTTTTCTAACTTACTAACCTTAAATAATTGTATATAAAGAAAATCGTTCCCCTCTCATTCTTTCTTTCCCTTGCTCTGTTATCATGTACTATAATAGAATACAAAAAAATCTCTAAAGAGGAATATTTCACTCAAATAAAAGCCACCTGGATAGGTCAAATAATTGGAGTAGGCTGGTCGGAGCCAACTGAATTTAAGTTTGGTGGCAAAATTATTCCTTTTGACGTAGTCCCCGAATATGACAGCGATTCTGTAAATGCTTTTGGACAAGATGATATTTATGTTGAAATGACCTTTATCATATCAATGAGATGTGGCAGAGATTCTGATTGTAATCCCTCCAAAGCTGCAGGAGTTCTTTTTGCTTCACTCGGAATGGAAGATATTAACAAAAATTATTATGAAAAGCTTAATTACAAAACAAAATTTGCCTATACAGATTACAATTTCACCGAATTAATTCAAACTTGTACTAAATTTACTGAGCAGTTCATTCTCAAATCTAAGGGGAAAATTGTACCAGGAAAAGATGGAAAAACCTACTACTATATTCCTGAAAAAGCGATTATACCATCTGCTTTTGAGAGAAGTTGTGAACCCGGATCCTATGATTCAACAAACAGACTCAGCGATGAGGAATTAGAGAGGATAAATTATTATTCGGCCAAACACTATAAGAAGTATTTACATGAATGGATACCCTCTACCTGGAAAATCTCTCATTCAGCTAAGAGCGATAAAGAGCTATCAACAACATGAAAAGGAAAAAATGGAGTTGTGATAACATCTGCATATCATCAAAGCAGGGGACCAATGATCTATCTTGACGGACCTGTACTGGAGGAAGGCAAGCAGCATTTTCTTGTTTTTTCAGTCAGCCATGAAGATGAAGGGAGTTGGGATTTGTTTGTAAACATTAACGACAGAGAATGGCTAAAGGATTCCATAAATAAGGAAAGTTGCGAAAATGGTTGGAAAGAATATAAAATTGATATAAGTGAACTGGAAGGAACAGAAGTTTTTGTTGAGATAAGACATGAATATTATTGCAATAAAAAATCTACAACCTACTGGCATGAGATAAAAATTATTACTGAGTAATTAAGTTTTTTAGCTCATAGAAGGAGTTTTAGCACGAAATTACTAATGATCTTAAATAGTTAACAATGAAAAAATTATACGTTCTTCTATTAATTATTTGCACAAGCTATATCACTTCTTTTTGTCAGAATGATTATTTCTTATATTGGGATTTTAATGACAATAAAGAGATCCCCAACCTGAATATTGATATGTCTGAAGAAGAGGAGGAAGCTCCTCTTGTTTCAACAAAGGAGATTGTAAGCAACACCAATTTTGAAATACATGGTCTTGCTAAATATGTCGACGGGGTGAAGGGCTCTGCAATGAAATTCGATGGATTTTCTTCCTATATAAATGGATGGCCGGAATTACCAGAAGTATATGATGAGGAGGGTTATGAAACGGACCCAATGCCTGAAGAAATAAGTATAGAAGCCTGGATAGCCATTGGTGCTTATCCATGGAACTGGGTTCCTATTTTAACTATTGGGAAATATAAAATTACCGGTTTCTACTTTGGCATCGATTCCAGGGGTCGGGTCGGTTTTCATATGTCCGATGCAACCTCGGTATGGCATGAATGTAATTCAAAACTTAACTCCGAAACCAGCCTGGGACTCGATATTCAAAAATGGCACCATGTAGTTGGCACTTACAGTCCTGAAAAGGGTTTGGCTGTTTACATTAATGGTGAATTGGCAAATACCTATAACGATTTTGCTTTTGATTATGGTATAGCTTATAGTAACCTGGAAGACGGTTTTCTAATAGGTAAAAACAGTATCGACCTGGCACCTTCTGATCCCATACGTGACTGGGCTACATACCCCTCATCTTATACATTTGATGGCATTATAGATGAATTAAAGGTTTATAAGAAAGAGCTAAGTAAGGAAGAAATAGTTGGACTATACAAATCAGTTGAACCAGAAAATGATCCTCCTTTTGAATCAAGGGAATTCCCCACTGTAAAGTCTTCAGGCAGATTTGGTGCGAACTACACACGCTTGAAGTTTTACCCGGAATGGGATGCAATCTGGCCCGTAGGCGATTACATGGATGTCGTAGTTCAGTTTGACGAACTCCCTACAAAAGTGATGTTTTGGAGAGGCACCAGGTATTCAGCCTGCCAGGTTTCAGAAAATGGTAAATGGATGGCAGATCAAAGCAGGGAAACAGGGAGTAACTGGTTCTTAGGAGAAGACTCCAGAGAAAATATACCGACAGGTTGTGTGGAACACATGAGTGATGTTCAATGCCGGAGTTCTCGTGTTGCCATCATAGAAAACAATGACGCAAGGATACTGGTTAACTGGCGATACCTACAAATGGATGTCAAATTCAGGCAGCTTGACCTGCCTAATGAAACGGGTTTTGGAGAATGGGGCAATGAATATTATTATATCTATCCCGATGGTGTAACAGTAAGAAAAGTATTGCCGGGAAGAGGCGGATGGCAGGAAACAATATTCTTAAATGAGCCAGGTACCCGTCCAGAAGACAATGTGGAATTGGAAGCCTGTGTTCTGTTAAATATGAAGGGTGAAAGCAGATCTTATTCATGGGAACATGGTTATCCGGTTTTCGATTTAGATGATGCTGTCATCCAGGTCACCAATTTCAAATCTGAGTATAAGCCCTACTTGATTTTCCGCGAAGGTGGAGGCTTTGAAGTATTTAATCTGGAAGTCAGGCCCAGCTACTCACATTTTCCATGGTGGAATCACTGGCCTGTTGCACAAATAATTTCTGATGGACGGAGTGCAAATGCTCCTGACAGGGCCGCTCATTCATCGCTAAGCTGGGGAGATCCTAATGGTGAAGCTGCGCTATACGGAATGACCAACAAGGATCCCGCCAGCCTGGTTGACCTCGCAAAATCATGGAATAGACCGCCAAAAATGAGACTTTTAGGAAAGGGCCATATTGACAAAGGATATGACTATACTGAAAGAGCCTATATTTTAGATACAGAGGATCAGGAGGCAGCTATTGAGCTTGAATTTAATGCAAGCAAGGAGAATCCCTTGTATAATTTAGCACTGGTAGTCTACAATTGGGGAGGTGAAGATGTATCTCTAAGAATAAATGATAAGGATATTGCAAAAGGTAAAGATTTCAGAACAGGGATCGAATATGACCTTGAAGGTAACATGAAGTTAATTGTTTGGATCAAACATAAAGCTCAAAACAAAACGAAAGTAATTTTATCGCCTGTGATCTAAATAGTTTTATAAATTATGCCCGAAGATTCTATCAGTATTATTAAAAACAAAATAAATTCAAGTGATGAATAAAAAAACAAGGCTTATACAATTCAGAATGAATCTCAAACTCATTTCACTAATCATTGTTTTTTGTGGATCTCTAACAGGAATATCCATGCTTTCCGCACAGATCATTCCAAGCAGCTCCGGATACAATCAAAATATTGAATGGGAAAGTGTATTTACAGACGGGCCTCCTGGAAAGGTAAACAGGGCCGTTGTGGATTCAGATAGTAATTATGCAGTAATTTTTATGCCGGATGATCAATCCCGTATCCATAAAATTAATGGAAATACCGGTGAAAGGATCTGGACTGTAACAATAGATAATACAGCCGGGTTTGGAATATCCGAGATAAATGATGCCGACCGTTGTGATTACATTGTCAGTGGCGGAATTGGTGAAACACAGGAAAGATGGGTTGCCAGGCTTAACGGAGATAATGGATCGACCATGTGGAGCAAAACTTATAATTCCGATGGCGGAACGTGGGAATATGATGCTGTAAGAATGACAATCGTCGGATCTGATGGCTACATCTATGGTGCCGGATTTATTAGAGGAGAGGAACATGCAACTATCTTCATGGATTATGGAGGGGAGGCTGCGGTTATGAAAATAGACCCGGATAATGGTGATGAGATCTGGACACATTCAAATCCAAATACAGTATATGCTCTGGCGCTTGTTGAAGCATCAGATGGTCATCTCTATTATGGTTCAGCAGTGCATGACGAAGACTTAACACTTACAAAGCTGAATAAAGATGGCAACGAAATCTGGACAAAAGGTCTAGCCGGAACAGATATGATCATTCCATCTGATATGGCTATCGATGTGGGAGATACCATCTATTATGGTGGTCATGCGGGGAGAAGTGGTGCCGGCCACCCCTATGACTATTCCTGTGTAAAATTGGATACCGCGGGAAATGTATACTGGGTAAATCATTATGCAAATCCGCGTGGTTACAGCCTGGCCTATATACGCAGTGAATTATACGGAATAAAAGTAGGGCCTCATGGTGTATACATGTTTGGAGGAACTGGAGATGAAAACGGAAGCTATAGTGTTATAAATCCACCATTTACATCATCAGATACCTGGAATGGCTGGGTGATGATTACTGACCGGGATGGAATTATCATTAGAAGCGATGTCTACTGCCAGGATGAGGTAAATACAGCAACAGAATATGGCTGTATTATTGAAAATGGATATGTAATATTTAATGATACCGACGCTCAGGGTGATACAGAAGTTGGTGTATTAAAAATTGTATACGATAGTATTCCGGGTAGTGGCACTAAATACATTTTGACCACAAGTTCAAGTTCAGGAGGCTCTGTATCGCCAGACGGAACAAATAGTTGCGAAGAAAATACCTATGCTCCTCTCGTTGCAACAGCTGAACCCGGGTATAAATTTGATCATTGGTCCGGGGATGTCAGCGGCACAGAAAATCCGAAGGCAGTGACGATGGACTCGGACAAGAATATAACTGCACACTTTGTAGAATCCACAAGCTCCATTCCGAAACTTACAGGTATTCAAAATATTAGTACTTATCCAAATCCTGCAAATGGTGAAAACATTAATATTCAAATTGCAGCAGTTGATTGCATAGTTAATATTGAAATAAAAGATATTAATGGACGATTGGTAATAAGTAGAAAAGAACATGTTTATAGAAATAAAGTAGTTCAATTACCAATTCAAAACATAACTAAAGGCATCTATATTTTATCCATAAGTTCGGATAAGTTCAGACATAATCAACAACTAATAATAGGGTAGTTTAAACAATCAAATCAATAATTGAAAGTAAATATTTGAATATGAAGAAAATCATTGTACTCTCATTTCTTCTTTCCCTTGCACTTCTATCGTGCAATAAAACAGAATACAAAACTATCTCCAGGGAAGAATTTCTATCAAAAATGAAAGCAGCCTGGATTGGTCAGATGATTGGCGTGGGCTGGACGGAAATAACTGAGTTTAAGTATATCGGTGAAATTATTCCACTTAGTGATGTCCCGGAATTTGACAGTAATGCTGTAAATGCATTTGAACAGGATGATATCTACGTAGAAATGACCTTTATAAGAACCATGGAAGAATATGGGATAGATTGCTCATACAAGCAGGCGGGAATTGATTTTGCCAATTCTGAGTATATGCTGTGGGGAGCAAACGATATGGCACGCGAAAATTTGAGATATGGCATTGCTCCTCCAGAATCATCACATCCGGAATATCACAAAGGTGCTGATTGGATAGACTATCAGATAGAAGCTGACTTTTCGGGAATTATTTGTCCGGGCATGCCATATCAAGTTATAGATTTAGGAGAAAAATTCGGCAGGTTGATGAATTATGGCGATGGTCTGTATGCGGGTCAGTTCATAGGTGGCATGTATGCAGCCGCTTATTTTGAGAGTGATATTCATAAGATTATTGAAGCAGGATTGGCCTGTATTCCATCGGAGAGTCAGTATGCAGAATGCATCAGGGATGTTGTCAAATGGCATGAAGAAGATCCTCTAAACTGGGAAAATACATGGCAGCTGATTGAAGATAAATACCGTAACAATCCTGAATATCAAAAATACAAAGCTGTTAATGATAATTATTGGGTTGAGATGGATGCAAAACTTAATGCTGCATATATTGTCATGGGCCTGCTTTACGGGAATGGTGACATTGATAAAACCATCATCATATCTATGAGATGCGGTAGAGATTCAGATTGCAATCCATCAAATGCTGCAGGTGTACTGTTTGCTTCATTTGGATTGGAAGGTATCAACAAGAAATATTATGAGAAGCTCAATGATGAAACAAAATTTTCCTATACAGATTACAATTTCACTGAATTAATTCAAACTTGTACAAAACTTACGGAGCAGTTTATTCTTAAATCCGGAGGGAAAATTAAAGAGGGAAAAGAAGGAAAAACCATCTATCATATTCCGGTAAAAGCTATAATCCCCTCAGCTTTGGAGAAAAGCTGGGAACCTGGGGCCTTTGATTCGACTAATAAATTCAGCGAAGAAGAGCTGTCTCAAATTAATTTTCATTCGGCACGACACTATAATGGTTACACCAATGAATGGAAACCTGGCTCCTGGAAGATCAGCCAATCTGCCAAAAATGATAAAAAGCTATTCACAACATGGAAAGGGAGAGAAGGAGTTGTGGTAACGTCTGTATATCATGAAAGCAGGGGACCATTGCTTTACCTTGATGGTCCTTTTCTTGAGGAAGGAAAACAGCATTTTCTTACATTTTCAGTCAGCCATGAAGATGAAGGCAGCTGGAAATTGATTGTAAGCATTAATGACCAGGAATATGTCAGGGAAGTGATAAACAAAGAAAGTTGCCCTGATGGATGGAAAGAGTATAAAATCGATATAAGTGAACTGTCAGGTACGGAATTTTTTGCTGAAATAATGCAAGAATTTAATGGCGATGAAAAATCTACAGCCTACTGGCACGCGATGAAATTTTTGAGTGAGTAACGAAACTATGGTATTTCAAAAGCGACTTAGATTACTTGCTGATAATGAATCCTGATATATCTCCACAGCTTTCAATGAGTATTTAAGTTTCCGGAAATTTCAAAACAGTTAGATTTAACGTCAATCCTCCGGCTGGGTTATGAAAATTGAAAAATTCCGAAGATAATACCTGGTCAACAGGTCCCGGACACCACTAACAGTATCTGCATGCAAAGCTTTATAGCTTTCAGCCTTATCAGGCTTGATCTTTATTACCGTACCTACACGTTTGACCTCATCATGCCTGGTATCTAATATTTTTGCAGACTGCTACCTTTTCTGATAGGAAGAAAGGAATGTCAATAAGAATATTGACAGAAGGGCTATATTAAAAAGTCTAAAGTTTATCCAGTTTTTAAGGATCAATAATTTAGATTTAAAATGTTTCAAACGATGAACTTTTCTATTTAAAGTGTACTACTTTTTTAGTACATATACCTTCTGCACACTGCATTACACAATAATATACCCCATTGCCTAATTCTGCGCCGGATATCCGGATAGTATATGAACCGCGCTCATGATTGGCATCTACCAGACACCTTACAAGTCGACCTTGGGTATCAAATAGGCTTATCACCACATTCTCTTCCCGGGTTAGTTCATAATTGATAGTTGTTAAATCGGTAAACGGATTCGGATAGGCATCATGCAAGGTGAAGGATAAGGATTCAGGAATTGGAATACCAGAAGGGATAACAATATCATTTTGTGCTCCGGGTGTTTTTCTACTCTCTGTATTTTGCCAAAAATTGGACAGACTGTTATCTTGCATTGGATCTGTTAAGGAGATTGAATTACCAGATACCGGCCAGGGATAAACAACTTTGTACTCAATTTGATCGATTAACTGGCTGGAATCGTTATATAAAAAAATTTGATCGCCCCTTTTGCTTAATCCAAAGCCAAAATCGCCGATTGCTGTTGTTGAACTATATTTTTCTTTAAAGTCTTCAATATCTTTACAAACAACAAGATATTCATAAGAATTCAATTCGGTTCCCTGAGGGAAGATAAAAGGTTCATTTCCATCATCAATAAGCTGCCAGTTTGATAAGTCAATAGTAATTTCTGTAGGGTTATAGAGCTCAATCCAATCATTTGTTTTTGAGTCGGTATAACAAATTTCATTAATAACAACTCTTTCGAAACCCGGCAAAGCCCCAAATATAGCGGATAGCGATTTATTTTCGTTCATGTTACATGCAATTGAAGTATTGGATGATTTGATGCCTTCCCATCCTACAAATTCAAAACCTATATCGGGAATAGCCGATAGCGTAAGCTCTAATTCCTCGAAGTAATGGCCGCTAAAAGGATATTCTTTAATAATTTGGTTGTTTACTTTTACAATTCCTCCCTTGTGGGGCACAGAAACTATTAGTTCCTTCATGTTACCACTCAGGTTAAAATAATCTTTGTAATGTTTAATTATCTGTTCACCTCTGTTTTCCAGAAAACCTTTAATAGTATTCTTATTATCTTCGATATACCACCTGCCACTAGCATCCCAACGATTTTCATGATTTTCAATCTCATTGATAATTAAATCAGCCCTTGCATCAACCCATGGCTTTGAATTTTCAGGCTTAAAATTGGTAGCCATTAAATCGCAGAGGGTTGCTATAAACAGGTTTTCAAATTCGTTATTCTCTAACAAACTCCTTAATATAAAAGTAGACCAGGGAGGATTTGGCCATGTACTTTCAGTGCCCCAAAGCGTACTACTTGGCCCATCTGGTTCGGTTGCAATATCCAGGGTGTTATATGTTGCATCAAAACCATCATCTTTCCAGGCAGCCAGGCCTGCATCAATGTCAAAAACAATCCATCGCCATTTTCCATTTTCTCCCTTTTCCCGCCAAAATTTCATATTATTTCCCGGCCAATCGACATTTGCCATATATATTTCAGCGTTCTGATAGGTGGCATATTCGGCGATATCTATCATTGTTTTAGCGGTTTGGTAATTAGCATCTATGTTTAAATCATGATTTTGAAGAAAATCAGTCATCTCAGCATATTTATCTATATCACCGGCTATGGGCCAACCTGTATGATAATAGGGTTCGTCGGTTTCAAAACCATTGAGTACATCAACGCTGTCTGAATCTACATTAAAATTATCGGCAACATAATGTTCGTTTATTTTCTCCATCATGTTTAATATGCCCCAATACTCTCCGTTAATAAAAACCACAACAGGCTGAAAGGCCTGTACTGCTAAAATATCCTGCACCAGCCCATTGCCAACCGCATCGAAAATATTATACTCCCCTTTGTCATTTCGTATAATGAATGATTCGAAACTGTCAATATTCTTTTCTTTGAATAAACGATAATTGAACTCACCATTGCCATATTTCCTCCGTGCGAACAATGCTAGCGATTGTTGATAATCATAACCCGTACTTGATTCGTTACCAAAAATTTTCATGCCGGCATTTGATTCCAAACCCAAAGAATTATCGGAATTGTAAAACTCAAAATAAACTTGTTTTTCAAGAATTCCGGGATTAAGGTTAAATAGTCCGTGTCCACCAAAAAGTTCCTCAGGGTCAGCCGATATAGAAATCATGGGTAAACTCAAATCGTCAACATCAGATTCTTTAATATAACTTCGTGCAACAATTGGTCCCGGAAGTTTTCCTTCTTCGATAATTCGTGCCTTTAATATGGTACTTGATGATATCGTAATTGCCGAGCTGTAAATTATTGAAGAAGCAGTTGGCAACGAACCATCTGTGGTATATCTTATGCTTGCTCCAGAGTCCGAACTCAATGAAACTTTTGTTCCACTTCCGCTTATATAACCCCCTTGTAAAGAAAATATTGGTTTTTCGGTAATTAATTCTGAAAAACCATCACCTCCATTTGCTTCACCCGGAGTGGGTATATTAAAATAAGAGAAGCTGGAAGAACCATCTGGGCTGCGCCCATATGAAATGTCTCCATTGAGTTGAATTGCTGAAATGCTATCAACAATAATTCCTTCGGTATTTGAAAGAAATATGGATTCACCTTCTGATTTTATCTTAAAATTGGTATGTAAATTGCTGACCTCTAATTTATTCTTACTTGAAGCAAAAATTAAAAGATATTGTCCGGCATCTATTGAAACCTGAGGAAATATCCATTTATTTAATTCAGTAACATCATCAGACAAACTGAACCCTTCTAAATCCACAGCCTCAGCCCCCATATTAACTAATTCAATCCAATCAACGAATTCCCCTTCTTCATCAGCAATAGTGCTAAAATTCAAAGACATAATTTCATTTATATAAATCTGTGCAAAAGATATTTTAAATGATAAACAAAGAATGAAAATCATAATTTGAAACTTTCGCATTTACGATTGATTTTAAAATGAAATGATACCTTTACTTCCCATATATTGTATATATCTGAAATTATATTTATGCCAAATTCACATCTAATTTTCTATTCCGGTTAATAACATTTTTTTATATTTTCAGCATAAGACAATTGGCAATGAAAAATCAACTACCTACTGGCATGAGCTAAAATTTATCAGTGAGTAAGCAGGTTATTATATACTCAAGCCTTCACCTCAACATCCACTGATTCAACAGATTTTTTGTCAATCCAAATCACCAATTTGTAAGAACCATCAGTATCTCTGACAATACCCTGTTTACACTCAACCTTGCTGCCATCGACATTTACAATTGCCTTTTGCTTTGAATTCCATTGTTTGAAGATCATGCAGATATTTTCAACAGGGCTGTCTTCATTTGCCAGTAGAGTCATGGATATCTCATCAGCTTCTTTTTCAAAAACATAAGCACGTTGAGCTTTATCATAATTCCCGGTGCAACCTTTAACAGCGCTAAGAAGTGGAGGCTGTATCCACGATTTCGCCAGGGGGATCAAATCCAGGGGAGCTTGCTTGAGCATACCTTCCAGTAAAATTTTTGACTGGTAAGGCCTGTTCCCAAATTGAGATTCGTAATCAGGAGGGTAAATATGGGAGAGGGAACTGTGACAGGTCCTGTCAGGATAGCTTGCATAGCGTCCATCTGAAGGCATTTGAGATACCGGCCAATGGTTCCATGTTGGGAAAATGGCATAATCAGTTATCTCCCCTCCATAGACATTTGACCATAGGATCTCCTCTACGATGGTTACCGGATCATATTCACCTTTATAGTTAATATGATGAATATTGGAACCTTCCGGTCCTTCAATTCCATCAGGGGGTAAAGGATTCCAATCAAAGGTTTCAAATTCTCCGTCTATCCGGACAATGGTAAAAGTTTCTTCCCGTTCTATGAGGTCATGCGGATGCTGGTCGGGTCCGAATATAGCCATTGATTCCTGCCACTCATGGATTCTTTCACCGCTTGTCCATAAATGTTCAACCTTTGAAGCTACTCCATCCGGATAGATATAATAGTACCAGTCAGCCACATCATACCAGCCAGTTTCTTCCACGTAATTTGCCTTGATTTTCTTTACATCGAGCAATGGGAACCTGTAATGAACCACAACCCTTGCAGGTGTATTTTCTATTATCCTTACATGGTTGTACAGGCATTGTTTATCTGACATCGGTTCCTGGCATCCTTCGCCTCCCGAAGTACTCCAGGTCTCGTTAAACTCATTGCTATACCAGAAGTTGTTCTCATTGACTATCATTGGAATGTAGCTCACTCCTCTCCAGAAAACGAACCTTGAAGGATTATCGTCAAATTCAACAATAACATCAGAATGATCTCCGAATCTCCACATATTATCCCAACTATCATAGAAATTGAGATTGGTATAGTATCCGCCAAAGGATTTCCTGTTTTCTCCCACAGGAAGCACCCGTTTATCAAGATCTGCTGTTGCATCAGGCGCATATAATGCAAAAGTAGACTGGATTTCGTCTTGCGACAGTGCCACATCATAAATTTTCACTTCATCGATCAGTCCATCGAAAGAATAAGCACCCGGGAATGTATTTTCTCTTACAGGATCTGTGGGTCTGCGCTCTTTCCCTTTTCCAATCTGAATATCTTTTAAGGACAATTCTATTTCTGCCTTTGCAACTTGTTTTTCATCTGTTTTCTTGCCGTCTACATACAGGATCATCTTTCCGGATGACTGGCTGTAGGTTGCAGCAATGTGATACCACTTTTTTCTCTCAAGGAAGACATCTGATGTAAGTTCCTCCCACACCCCTCCAACTCTCAGTTTAAAACCTGGATGACCATGACCGTTAATCCCAAGGAAATACCCGGTATCATTTTCCTTCAGGTACTTCACAAAAAATTCAATTTCATCGAAGTCGATTTCCTGCTCAACATCCACATCTCCTTCCTGGTTATCCGGATCGCCCCCAACCAGCCCAATAGAAAGATCTCCTTCCCGCTTTTCAAGGTCGGTAATATCATACTCACCTCTGAACAAGCGAACCTCCTCAGGAACATCATCGGTCTGCTGCACGATGGGACACCAGCTCCAGGGATAAGCGCCGATGGCCACCCACCCCTCGAGAGTGATCTCACCTGCCGGTTTCACTACTTCATCTGAAGGTATCTGAACGGCAGTTTTGTATCCATCAAATTGTAAGGCAGTTCCTGAAACTCCCTTTTTCCAGATGGTCTTATCTCCCGGTATGATGGATTTAGTATTACTACGGGATTCTTGCGTAATATCTCCACTGGCTTCATCAAATTGAAACCATGCGAGGGGTTCAACGATGGTCTCTTCTATTATTGAATTTCCTTTAGTTATTTCTGTGTCACCATTGATTATTGCCGCTGTTCTTTCCTTTTCAACAATTCCTCTTTGCGACAGCATAAATATCTGGGTAATCTTGTTTGCAGGGTCATTCCAATCATCGATCTTTTCAGTACCGGTTTTAATATAGCGCGTGACCTCCCCCTCGCTGGTCAATGTGAAGTATTCATCAACAAACTGGTTTGCCTCAACTCCTGTATGCGGATTTGTTCCTTCAAAATCAGGAAGGTACCTCCAGTGAACGATCGCCTTTGTCGCAGAACTTTCAATTAGGGATACATGTGAATATGTATTTACCCTGTCAGGCATCATATCGCTCCCGTCTCCCTTGCGGGGAATAATCTCATCCACAAAGAACTTCTTACCTGAAGCATTTTCCCAGTATGGAAGGTAGCTTGCCCCTCTCCAAAAAATGAATTTACCCTCGCCTGATCCCAGGTCAACAACAATATCTGCGAAATCGCCTGTTCGATCAAACATCTCCCAATCTGCACCAGTAACCAGGCGGGTGTAGTAAGCTCCAAAATCTCCCTCCTGCACACTATCCTGGTTCGTACAACTGCTAAGGGCAATTGAAAGTAATGTGATCATTACCAGGCCAACTAAAGGACTTTTACCTCTTTTTTTCATTTCAAACCAATTTAAAGATTTGCTAATTCTTCTGTGCTTATCTCGATGATGGAATCTTCAATCCCATCGGAACTCGCCCTGACAGATATCTTTCCGGGATTTTGGGTAGAACGGATAACCACAAGGCACAAGCCATGGAATGCTGATCTTTCACTTGCCTGGTAACTTTCAATACAGGTAGGATCTCCATTGCCCACACATTGAAGAAGGCCTTCTCCTTCAATGGAAAATTTTACCAGGTTATTTGCATTAGGGCAGATATTACCATCTTCATCCAATATTTTCACAGTAACAAATGCCAGGTCTTTACCGTCAGAAATGATGCTTGGTCTATCAGCTTCCAAACCTATTTTTGCCGGTTTTCCTGCAGTCCTGATCTCTTTTTCAGATAGTATTTCACCTCCTGAGCCATATCCCACAGCTTTAATACTGCCAGGCTGATATATCACTCCATCATATATATATCTGTATATTCCTTCCTGTTTTTGTTTTCTGCCCATTGACTTGCCATTTACAAACAGTTCAACCTCTGAGCAATTTGAATAGATATATACGGGCGTGACCTTCCCTTTCCGGCCTTCCCAATTCCAGGTCGGCAGAAGGTGTATCATCGGATCATCTGTCCATTGACTCTGGTAGAGGTAAAATCGATCTTTTTTAAATCCGCACATATCTACAATACCAAAATAGGAGCTGTGTGCCGGAAAGTATCCTTGCTCATATGGATCAGGTTCTCCATGGTAATCAAATCCCGACCACACAAACTGTCCTGCCATCCAAGGGGCCTGCTGTAGCTCAAACTCCACATCCGGCAATGCTCCAAATCCTGTATTCACGATGTCGTAGGATGTGATCTGTTTTGATTCATGTAAATATCCACTATAGATTTCTTTCACTGGAAAATGATACTCACCTCTTGTACTAAGTGTTGCACTGGATTCTGTAGATAGTAAAGGTAGATTTGGAAATTCTGAATGCATCTTATCGTACCTGTCCTGCCAGTAATTCATGCCGAATACATCAAAACATTTCTCTAACTCTGAGTCAAATATCGTAGTTAAATGAACTCCCGCATTTACAGGTCTAGTTGGATCCATCTCCCTGCAAATGTTTGACAGTAGTTTAGCATGTTTCTTACCAGCTTCAGTATCCAGATCAGGAATCTCATTCCCAATGCTCCACATGATTACGGATGGATGGTTTCGATCGCGCATAATCAAAGCCCGTGTGTCTTTTTCTGCCCATTCATCAAACCATATATTATAACTGTTTGGAACCCCATGTTTTGATACTGACCATTCATCAAATGTTTCGTCAATCACAAGTATTCCCATCATATCACACAATTCAAGCTGCTCTGGTGATGGTGGATTATGAGCAGTTCGAATCGCATTTACACCCATCTCTTTCATGATCTCTAACTGACGCTCGGTGGCTCTCTTGTTCACAGCAGCTCCGAGAGGTCCCAGGTCATGGTGCAGGTTCACCCCTTTCAGTTTCAGAGGCTTCCCATTCAAAAAGAAGCCCTTATCAGAATCAAAGTGAAAGTAGCGCACTCCAAAAGGAGTTTCATATGTATCCTGGATCTTTCCCTTATGAATTATTGAAGTTACGGCCTTGTATAAATAGGGTGAGTCAACTGACCATAGCTCCGGTTCAGGGATCTCTAAGTGTTGGACTATTTCCGTTTGCTGGTCTGCTTCTATTGAGATGCCCTCTTCATTTACTTTGCTTATTGGATTTCCATTGTAATCTAATATTACAGTAGATATTTCCACACTGGCATTAAAAGATTCTGAATTATTTACTAATGTTTTTACGTGCACTTCTGCAAGATCCTCATTAATTACCGGAGTGGCTATACATGTTCCCCAATAAGCAACATGAATGGAGTTTGTATAGGTGAGCCATACATTCCTGTATATTCCTGATCCAGGGTACCACCGTGATGAGTTATCCTGATTTTCGACACGTATGGCAATAATATTTTCCTTATCTCTTTCAATTATATCTGTCAGGTCAATAGAAAATGAGGTATACCCGTAGGGCCAACCTCCAATGTACTTGCCATTAAGCCATATTTTTGAATTCCTCATGATACCGTCGCATTCAATCATCAGGTTTTTAGTTTCCGACCGCACCTTAAACGATTTCCTGTACCATGCTACACCCGGATAAGGCAAATATCCGCCTTTATAGTTTACTTCTTGTGTGAATGGTCCTTCTATAGCCCAGTCATGAGGTAATTCAAGAGCTCTCCACCCTGTATCATTGAAATCTATATTTTCTGCATTTTCAATATCTCCCAAGGAAAATTTCCATCCTGAATTAAAACTTTCCCGGAGTCTTGCTTGCTTATTAATTGAGCTGTTACATGCTGTCAGTACATAGATTATCAATGAAAAGAGTAGAATTTTTTTCATGGACCTGGTATTTAGCTATTAGAAGTTGTATTGTGCTTATTGCTTTTCTATAATAAATTCATTCACCCCTTCTGAATCTTTTTTTATCCATATTATCAGGTCAGTACTTTCGAGGCTTGAACGAAATCCATATCTGAAACCCTTTCCTCTCTCAATTTTCTGTCCGTTCATGGTCATACTAATATCTGAAATCCCCCAATTGGTTATCACAAACGCAGGATTATGAAGCGGAGTATTTGGGGTGGCCTCTATTTCGAATTCAAGCCTGCCCGACTCTACTAACTCGATGATATAGGACTTTTCACTTTGATTATAGAAGGCAGTTTTGATGAGAGGACTTTTATGTGAAATAGGTGGAGGATTAATCCAACTTCTTGCCAATGTTACAAGTTCATCCTTATTACGGTTTGTTAGTCCCACAAGCATTATTTTTGTTACGGAGTTATCGGTCATCTCCAGTGCATCCCAATGCCAATGACTGAGCGAAGAATGTGCAGGACGATCAGCAAACATTGCAGATCGTCCATCTGTAGGTTTAACAGCGACCGGCCAATGATTCCACCATGGAAACACGGAAACATCTCTTCTTATTTCACCGGCATAAATATCCGAACGAGGATTATCCTGTGGTCGTATAATGGAAAAAGGATAATATTCTGATTTTGTATTTATGATTTTAATGTTATGATTTTTAGGCTCTTGAGGCAGGAATGGGGGTATGTCATGTTCCCATGAATAGGTATACTTCTCACCTTTCATATTTACGAGTGTCAGGGCACCATATTCCAGAATATCTTCAGGTGTTTGCCCCGGACTCAATACCATGATACTCTCCTGCCATTCATGTGCCGCTCTCGGCGCATTTGAATACAATACATCCTTTCTTATACCTGTTATATCCGGATACATATAATAGGTCTCTTCAACCCAATCGCCCCAGCCTGTATTTGGATCTGTAAAGGCAAAATTATTCCAATTGTCGACCAATCCGTAACGCCATAGAACAACAACCCTGGCATCATTATTTTCAATAATTTTTACATAAGAGTATGTATTTCGCTTATCTGACATAGGCTCGCAACTGCCATGTTCATTCCATCCTTCATCAAATGCATTATTGAACCATATTCCATTTTCTGTAATAAAATTTGGGATGTAGTTGGTGCCTCGCCAAAAGACAAACTTACAAGGTGATTCATCGAATTGAACCAGCACATCTGCATTGTCACCTACATGCCATGGAGCATCCCAGGCGGGATAGTATTTGAGGGTGGTATTGATAGCCCCAAATCTACCGGGCTCCTTGGGTCCGCTTGGTAAAGTGCGGTCTGGTAATTGTGGAGCATCATCTGTTTTATTCCTGCTAACAACGGAGGAAATGTACTTTGAAGACAACGAGGTGTCGTAAATTTTCACTTCATCTATTAATCCATCAAAGAAAGAGTGGTGATCCTGTGTGCCATAAGGTCGCAATGTCCCATAAGGTTTTGATTTGACCCTGCTTCTGCCAATCAGCATCGACAAATTGGAAACAGATTCATCAATATCGATCCCAAGAGCAGGAACAAATTTACCCTGTACTTCTTTTTCTCCTACCAACTTTCCATCCAAATATATTTTCATGCCCTCTTTTTCAGAATAAACAGCAGCAACATGGGTCCATTTATTTAGCGGTAAATTTTGAGAGACAATTAGTTCTTCAGTTTGTCCTCTTGTTGCCACTCTGAAGTTCAACCGCCCAAGCGCATCAATATTAAAAGAATATCCATTATGGTAACCAATATCAACATCGTGCTTATTGTCAATTAAAGGACACAAATGAGTAGGATAGGCGCCAAGAGCAACCCATGCTTCAATGCTAAAATCATTTAATACTATTGGAGCTTTTTCACCAACTATTTCAATAAATGATGTGAATCCATCTAATAGGACAGCGTTTTTTTTAACACCTTTTACACTTTCATAGTATTTCCCAAACAGTTCACTCTTTTCCTTATTAATTTCATCGGTAATATATGCCATTTTTTCTTTTGGCAGGAATGTTTCACCTCTCTCCATTTTTACCTCATTCCTTTTAATTTCTATTTCATCAAAGCTTATCCATAGAAGAGGTTTTTCATCTCCCTGCCCAAATGCGGACCGTAAAAGACAGATAGAAATTGCCAGGGTGAAAATAATTTTGTGTCTCATCTTGTTCCAAATTAATTTATTCCCGTTTCATTAATACCCAGGATTCTGTAATAGATTATCGTTCAAATCAAGTTCCTGCTGGGGGATTGGTTGTAATTCACTTCTGTCTTCCTGAAAGGTTGAAAAATTGGGATCCCTCACGGCATTTGTCGAGTTATACATACCCCATCGCTTCAGATCAAAGAACCGGACTATTTCACCCGAAAGTTCGACTACTCTTTCATGTTTGAGTTGCTCGAGGAAAGCAGTTTTATCAAGTCCCGGACTGGTCACAGAGAGTTTTTCCATGTTGGACCTTTCCCTGACCATGTCTACGTACTGATATGCTTCAGGAGTCTTGTCATTGGCATTCAAAGCTTCGGCATACAGCAATAACACATCTGCGTAGCGAATAATAATGAAGTCTGTTCCTCCATCAAATTCAGTTGCCTTACCATCTTCAATAAATTCCTGCTCTGAATATTTAAAATAGGCGGTGTTTACTTCATCATTTCGAAAATATTTCTCCCACCAGCTATAGGGTTGTCCGATATATAATTCTGTTGAATTCTCGTGAAACAAGGTAACATCCAGCCGGGGATCGGGATTGCCGTCCTTGTCCGTTTCCAGCAGGAATGATTGGTGAACAAATTTGGTGGGCTGAACATCACCGTAGGTTCCCCTTCTTTCTGAAGGGCTGAAACCCTGGTGGCGGGTGGTTCTGTTGGTTTCGCTGGCGGGACCATCGTGCAGAAAATTTACCACGAATAAGGCTTCCGGGTTAACCACGTTACGTTCAGAAAAATTATCTGCAAAGTTCTCGAGCAGTTCATATTCTTCTGATATGATTATTTCCCGAAGGAGTGGTTCTGCGCCCACATAGTTATGTTGCTGCAAATATGTTTTTGCCAGCAGGGCCTGGGCTGCTCCTTTTGTTGCCCGTCCATAATCGGCCTCCGTGTACTCACTGGCAAGGGGCAGATCCTGGATGGCAACTGTAAGTAATTCTTCCATCAATGAATAGATCTCCCCGTTTTCAGCCCTTCGCGGACGATCGTCTGCACTCTGGATTTTATCCACATAGGCTATGTTATCGCCAAAAAAGCCAACCAGGTTGTAATATGCGAATGCAACCAGAAATCTGGCTTCAGCTGTTATGGTCACCACATTGGGACCCGAAATGCCTGGAGCACGGTCTATCACTTGGTAGGCTCGACCTATCATGGCGTAAAAATGTTGCCAGATAACAGAGTTCAGATAGACATTTGAATTAAATGACTTAAAGCGGAAGGGTGCGAAGTATTCATTCGTAGATTCTCCTGTACCATCATCGGATATTCCTGTAAAGACCACGGGCAGGTTACCACCATACAAGCCGTCCAATTGCATGGCATCATAGGCTGCTATCACTCCCTGGTACAGATCAGCTTCTGTTTTCCAGAATGATTCTTCACTCATGGCATTGGGATTTACCAGGTCCAGCTCGATGCACCCCGAATAAGCCATTAAAAAGAAAATACTGAGCATTTTAATAATGTTGGTTTTCATGATTTCTTCTTTCTATTGTATTCTAATATGTTCAAAAAGTCAAGTTAACGCCAAGGCTTATGGACCGTACATTGGGATAATCCCGGGGATCAATCCCGGGAGTAAATACATCACTTCCTGTGAACTCAGGGTCCAAACCCCTGTATTTCGTGAACGTGAGCAGGTTCTCACCGCTGATATATATCCTAAAATAGTCAATCCAATCTACTGGAATAGTAACTCCAAGCTGCACAATCTTTAGTCTCAGATAAGCCCCATTTTCAATATATCTTGAACTTGCCAGATTATTTCCGTGACCGTTGTCCCAGACTGGCCTGGGATCAGAACCCGATCCGTCTATATATGGATCAAAATAGGCTGGGTAGTTTGAAAAATGTCCCCATTCCCCGGATGTCATCTGGGCATCATACGAATTATATACATCCCTGCCCATAACACCCTGAAAGAAGATGGAAAGATCAAAGATCTTATAATTACAATCGAAGTTTAGACCATATTCCAGGGCAGGTGTGGGATTACCTGTGATAATCCGGTCATCATCAAGGCTTATCTTCCCATCGGGTTGGCCGGTAAGATTGCCATTCTCATCACGTCCGTTGACGTCTCTGTATTTTGCATCTCCCACTTCTGGTGTATTTCCGGCAACGGTAAAACCTTCCGGCAGGGCATCAATATCTGACTGGGTGTAAATCCCCTGGTAATCCAGTACATAAAATTTTCCCAGTGGATATCCTATTCTTGCCGTGGTAGTACCATCGGTGGATAAATCGGTCAGGCCGTAACCCAATTCCGTAATTTCATTGCTGAAATGTGATAGATTTGCGGTTACAGCATATTGAAAGTGTCCAGTTTTTTTTCTGTATGAAACAGCTACTTCCCAGCCATTTCTTGTCATGGACACAGCATTGATCGTGGAAAATGCAGGCCACCTTGTACCAATACTCCAGGGTAATGGCATTTCCGCCAGTAGATCATCCATAGTACCGAAAAAATAATCCCCATTGATTAAAAGCTTTCCGCGGAACGCCTCAAAATCAATCCCTATATTTGTTTCAGTAAGTTTCTCCCAGGTGATATTACGGTTCATGATATTACCGGAACGGGTAGCCCCGATAATACTTGTACCGGTAGGACCAAGGTTATAATTTACACCGGCACTCCAATAGTCATCCCCCTGGGTTCTCCTGTTAATGACGGTTGAATACTGATAATCCCCAATACTGGCATTCCCAACTTTGCCGTAACCAACCCTTAGCTTTAAATGCCTGATGAAATCAACATTGAAAAAGTTCTCCTTAGAGATATCCCAGCCTCCGGAAACAGAAGGAAAGGTACCCCAGCGGTTCTCTGGTGCAAATTTTGAGGAGCCATCATGACGAATGATCGCCGTCAGGAAATATTTCTGAGCAAAATTATAGGTAATCCGACCCAAAAAAGACATCAGTGCCGATTGATATTCTGATCCGGAAGCTGAGACCTTGCCAGTACTGTTACTTATTTGCCAGAAATTCACTTCATCATCATAACCACCCACACTTACCGCTCCCAATGTATTGCCCTTGTCTGATTGTTGAGTGTAGGTACCCATTAGAGAAAAACTATGCTTGCCGATCTCCCTGGAAAAGCTTAACCTGTTTTCAAAGAATATCCCATATTCTGCTGTCTGCTGCTCAGTCAGACCGGAAAAATGATCAGTTTGCATTCTCAGTGTGCCGGCTTCATTATAACTTTTATATTTGTTAAAAGAACTGTTCAAACCGAGGCTAACCCTGTAATCAAACCCTTTTAGGATCTCAAGATCCAGAAATATATCTCCCAGGATCCGGGTATCCTGAGTAGCGTTGTAAAATTGCTCCATTACGCCAATCGGATTTTCACTCCAGGTTTGGGCCCGCATTATTTCTCCGATGCCATATCCGCTTGGTTGAAGTGGATCGTAGACGGGTATTACAGGCAGCATTTCATAGACTGCTGAAAATGGGCCGACTATGTCACTACCCTCAAAACCTGCGGCTCCGGCTACTCCTGTGGTTTTTCCATTCCCTATCATGAGATGCTGGCCCACGGTTATCCTTTCTCCAATCCTGAATTCGGAATTCAGCCTTGCTGCCAGTCTATTAAATTCAGGCCCCTCAATAGTTCCATCCTGGTAAAAATTGTTAACGGAGAAATATACACTATGATTTTCCCCTCCGCCTGAGACACTGAGGTTAATATCATAAACTAATGCGTTATTACTGAATACCTCTTCCTGCCAGTCTGTATTTAAATCAGGATCAAATTCCGCATCGGCTTTTGCCTGGCGTGGAACATTGCTGGCATCATGGGCCGCATTTATGATCCTTGCCCAACCATAATTGTCAGTTAGGTCTAATCTGGAAGAGATCTCCTGCAAGCCAATCCTCGAACTGAAACCCACTTTTGGTTTGCCTATTGTGCCTTTTTTTGTTGTGATGATGATCACCCCGTTGGCGGCCCGATTTCCATAAATAGCTGAAGCTGAGGCATCTTTAAGGATTTGAACTGATTCAATATCATTAGGATTGAATGTGGGACCGTCACCTGTCAGAATGCCATCGATCACATACAGGGGGTTGTTCCCCCCAAAAAATGAAGTTCCCCTGATCTTAATATTGCCCATTCTTCCAGGTTGTCCGGTTGAATTCACAGTTACACCTGCGACCCTGCCAAGCAACTGGTCCGTCAGTGTTGCCGCATGACTTCTATTAAGTTGACTAACATCAGCAGTTGCGACAGCACCGGTAATTTCCCTTTTTTTCTGTGTCCCATATCCAACCACAACTATCTGATCGAGTTCAACCAGATCAGGCCTCAAACCAATATCAATTTGGGTTTGGGTCCCGATGTAGACCTCTTCAGTCAAATAACCCACATAGGAAAAAACCAGCACACTATCCGTTATTGTTGCAAGTATGGTATAATTTCCGTCAACATCAGAAACAGTACCCTGAGCGGTGCCTTTGAGGTTGATATTAACACCCACCAGAGGCTGTCCGTCCGACAGATCTGTGATCGTACCTCTAATGGTAGTCTGGGTATATGCATTACTTATGAAAAGAATGCATATATACAACAGGAACAGTTTTTTCATATCTCGAAGTTTAGGTTCATTCCAAAAATAGGCCGAAATACAGGATTACTGGTTCATAAAAACTCCAAACAGGTATGAATTTGAGTCACGAAGTCCAGCTTATCTAAAATGATGAATATTTAGACCCATTTGATTTATTTAAAAACCTTTAAATGAATAATGAAAGGTATTTTTACTTAACTTTGTTAATATATGGTGAATTTCTAACTAAAACCACAATGATATGAAAAAAATATTTACACTATTTACACTATTTACTGCTATCTCATGTGTATTTACAATTAATGCACAGGTCACAGAATCCGGAAATGGATTTAAGGAATCATTTGACTATGCCGATGGAACAGTATTTGATGACGTTACTTATGAAGGTGCATTTGTAGAATGGCCTGAAAATTCATCTGTTCTGGACGGAATACTTACATGGGATATGGGAGTTGAGGGTGAAGGATCCTTTGGCGCCGAATTTGATGCATCAATGGACCTTACTGGTATTGCAAACCTGAAATTTAAGTATATATTTCCAACTGATGCATTTGTGGACATTTATCTGATAGACGCAGATGGCCTGGAATCGGAACTATCGGTAACCTTTGTTGGTGGAATAGAAGTTTTACAAGAGGTCTCTCTTGATTTGACTACTGCAACGGGTTTAGAAGGGGGCGATCCTGCAGATCTAACTAAATTAGCAGGATTCTATATAATTTTCTATACTCCTACAGAAAGCACTCTGTCTCTGGATCATGTATTACTCGGGGATGCCATAATAGTAACAGATCCCATAACAGATTCCGGCAATGGATTCAAGGAGCCTTTTGATTATCCAAACAGCACCTTGTTTGATGATGTTGAATATG
>Ga0315547_1000466_pt1 | contig 40473 bp, 52 predicted proteins | sample SalMarSW160240MG_2_FD_202542 | JGI IMG/M metagenome (GOLD analysis project Ga0315547, IMG submission 202542) | Salt marsh sediment microbial communities from the Plum Island Ecosystem LTER, Massachusetts, United States - Salt Marsh Sediment SW1601-240 ...
GGAGTTCGATTCTCCGCTATCACCCCAAATAAGAACATCGGAAAGCCTGGAAATGGTCGTATTAGGGAAACAGGCAGGTAATAGCTTAGAAATGGGTTAGACTATTACACGAAAAGGGAGAGAAATTATGTTAATAGAAGTCGATGATGGAATCAAGAGGGTTTATATTCCTGAATTAAAGTTTAAAGTCAATCACGAGATATCTTACTTTGAGAATAAAGAGATATTGAAAATATACCTTAATAAGGAATTCAAGTTGAATATTAAAGAGATACAAAGATGTGATATGGCTGAAGAACGCTTTGGACATTATATATATTATAAGGAGAATTAAGTAATATGATAACATCGCAATCTACTCGTATGCAAAAGATGAAGGACTTTTGGGAAGAAGGTTGGTCTGGTTGGGAAGAGTATATAATGATGGCTACAAAAGGCTACCGTTTTTACAAAGGTGGAGACGGACAATGGGACGCCGCAGACATTATAGCTCTTAATGAGAGAGGAAGACCTCATCTATCTATTAATTTAATATTGCCTACGATTAATCTTATCACAGGCTATGAGAGACAGAATAGACAGGACACTAAAATCTACCCGAAAAGAGGGGGAAATCAGCCTGTCGCAGACATCTTAACAGCTCTCACGAAACACGTTGAAGATACTTCTAATGGGCTCTATGAGCGGTCTATGGTGTTTCTTGATGGTATTGTAGCAAGAAAGGGTTGGATAGGCTTAGATATAAGTTATGAAGATGACCCGTTTAATGGAGAGATAGTAGTCAGAAGAAAGAATCCTTTCGATATAGTAGAAGACCCAAACTGTCAAAACTACGATTTGAACAAAGGTGCTAAGTATATAATTGAGTCTTACTGGACTGATAAGGGTATGGCAGGACTAACTTTCCCATCTTCTAAGGTCAATATTGATAAAATGAAGTATGACGATTTAGATTCCAGGGATATTATGCACTTACCTGGTACTAATCGGAATCCAGACAGATTCAAATGTAGAATGAGAGAAACCTGGTGGAAGTCCTACGAAAAAGCTGTTTTCTTTTGTGATAGATTGACCCTGGAGAGAAAGAGGGTACATAAATCAAAAATACCTGTATTGCAGAGAATAATGGAGATTGACAGACGAGACGCTGAAGAAGAGGGCAGGGCAGACAGATATGCGATAAGAGAAGCAGTAATCCCAGTATTAAATTGTACTACCACAATGGGAGACCTGGAATTAGAACACGTTGTCAGACCTTTGGGAGAAACTACTAAATTTCCCTTAATGAGATTCACTCCATACTGGATTAATGGAGATATGTTCTCAGTTGTAGACAATTTAATTAGTCCACAGCAAGAGAAAAATAAGAGACGTTCACAGAGTTTACATTTAGTCAATACTTCGGCAAATAGTGGATTCTTCAATATAAATGACGGGGAAGGAGCAGACAAGGACGAATTAGAAATGTTTGGCTCGAAACCTGGAGTCGTAATAGAATATAAGAGTGTAAAACCTGAGAAAATAGAGCCTACACAGATATCTTCCGCTCACATACAATTAGAAGAATTAGCGGGAAATGATATCAAGGAGATAAGCTCAATTAATAACAATCTACAAGGACAGGGAGACAAGGGAGAAAGTGGAGTTTTAGACAGACAGAGACAAAACCAGGGTCTTATAGGCTCGGAGATTGTCTTCGATAACTATAAACTTACACATCAGATTTATTCAGAAACTATGGTTGATTTAATAAGAACAGGACAGACGTTTAGTCCTCAAGAGGTCTTAGCGGTCGCAGGAGACGCTAAAATAGACCAAAATATAGATGAAATCCTTCAAGCTTTAAAGAGTATGAAGGTTGGAAAATATGGTTGTAAAGTCTCTAAGAGTGCTAATAATCCGACTACAAGACAGGCTAACTTAGATTTACTATTAGCAATAGCAGAGAAATTTCCTGAAGTAGTACCGCCTTCTATAATAATAGAGAGTTCGGACGTACATCAGAAGCAGGAAATACTTGAGTCTATTAAACAGAGAGAGAAAGAAGCCGCTGAGAATGCGAAATTAATGGCTCAAATAGAATTAGCTAAAGTACAACCACAAAAGAGAACATTATCTAAGAGATGACGTTATAATGACGTTATTAACAAAATATACCGTCCCTATCGGTAATAAAGATTATTAGGGTTTCGTCTAAACTTAAAAGACGTTAAACAAAAAGGAGTAAGTAATGCCTAATCAAGAAGGGTTATACACAAAAGAGGAATGGAGTGGATTGATGAATGACAAACAAGGGGAAGTTAAGAGTAGACAGGAAACTCAAGCAGAATTAGCCTTGGCAAGAGCTGAGAATATAAGGCTCAATGCAAGGATTGACGCTATCGGTCAAGAGAAGGTAGAGAAAATTGAGAATCCTGAAGAAACAGTAACACGAGCAGAACAAGCAGAGTCGCAGAGGAAACTTAGAGCTGAACTGCGGAAAGACTATCTGGCTGACAAAGCAAACGAGAAACGAGCTAACAGAGAAGCCGCAGTTGACGGTAGTTTTGATAAAGCACGGGAAAAATACACACTGGAGATAGCAGGAAAAGGTCTTACATTCGATGAAGTTTTCGAAGGTACTAAACGACAAATCAAAGAAGATAAAGACTTAGGAAAAGTTATTTTCAATGCTAAGAATCCTGGAGAAAAAGCTTATAAGATTGGTCTTCTTGACCCTGTAATTGCAAAAAGAAAAGCACTATCGAAACAAGAATTTACTGACTCTAAGAAAACTCCAAAAATCGGTATGGAAAGCAACGAAGTACCTGGACAATTTTTTAGTCAGGAAAGAGTTGGAAAAATGACAAGAGCGGAAATCACAGCCAACTATCCTGCTATTAAGGAAAGCCAGAAGAAATGGAAGAAGTAAAAATAAATTAAAGGAGAAAAATCGTAAAGATGAGTATTAAAAATTATATCCCTGAATTATGGAACGTAGCTATGATGGACGACTTCAGAAAAGCTCACGTTTTAGGGAAGGTCTGTCGTTGCAAAATTGACGCACCTATAACTAAAAGAGGTCAAACCGTGCATATCTCTGGTATCGGAAGCATATCTATCGGAACTTACACTGGAGCAGATATCACTATGCAGAGCCTATCTGACGCTGGAATTACTATGAAAATAGACCAGGCTAAGTATTTCGATTTTACTGTAGATGACGTTGACGCATTACAAGCTAATGGGGACTTAATGAGTGAAGCAACTAAAAAAGCAACCTATAGCTTAAAAGATGTAGCCGACCAGTATATAAATACCGTGATGGCGGCAGGTGCAGGTCTCTCGACTACGGCTGAAGGAACTATGGACGTTACCGCTATAATATCTAATGTAGCTGAGATGGCCTTAGCTCTTGACGAAGCAGAAGTCCCTGAGGAAATGCAGTGGATTGTTATGCCTAAATGGGCTAACACCAAGCTTCTCTTAGCGGGTATCTACCACGCTCAAGACTTAAAAGGAAACATCAATGGTTTTATAACTAACGTTCTTGGTATAGATATGTATAAGTCAAGTAATATTGGAGCAACCGCTCCCTTAGCAGGAGCTTATGGTGCAGTCGCATATGCAGAACAAATAATTGAAACCAAGGCTTTTGAGCCAGAAAAAAGATTCGGAGACGCACTAAAGGGTCTTCACGTTTACGGAGTAAAAGTAGTTCTCCCTAATGCGTTAGTATTAGGCGACTGGACTGAATCTGTAGAAACTGTAATATAATTTAACCTTGGTAGCCCTTTTCTGGATTGGTACAAGCCAGTCGGTAAGGGCTACCATCAAAAATAAAAGTAAAGGAGATTTCAATAATGGCTGTAGCAAGTACAAATACTATCTTAGTAAGAGATACTGTCTCTGTATTAGCAGGAGACGCCGCTACCAGTGATGCCGCAAATTTAATTGAAGTTTTTACCATCACCCCTACTAAGGGAATGGATAAAATGATAATTAGTATAGCTGTAGCAGATTCTAATGGAGCGGTAGCTTGTAGTTTAGGAGCAGGAGATTACTGGGCAAAAGGAGCATTAACTTGGAGTTGTGCACAGAATAAAACCTCTCATATGGCAGTAAGTGATATAGCTCGGTTTATGACTGACGAAGGTACTATATTACTGACTCTTACCCCTGCAAGTGGTAAGAAGCTTTTAACTGACCATACCGCAGTAGTAGAAGTAATAGAATTACCGTAATTTAAAGATACTAAAGTTTAAAAAAAATCCGAAGGGGGTCGGGCTCTGCCTGGCTCTCTTCCCCAAAAGGTGGGAGAAAATAATATGATATTTTACACGAGAATTAAAAGTAAGCCTAATTCTATAATTGAAGAAACTAAAGAGGGCTTTAAAGTAACATCGAGAACGAGATTATGTGTTGCAACTGATGGAGTTATCGATACTGATAACCCAGAAACTATAAGGAAACTAAAGAAACGTCCAGATTTATTCAGAACTGATAGACCTTGGACTAATCATAATTGGAGAGTAAGCAAAGAAGGATTAGCACTTCTCAAAGAAGGGGAGAAGTTGGGATTGGATTGTAGACATATTAGAAAAGAATATCTTATCAAGAAGATAGCTGATAGTAAGCCTGGAATGGTTAAATCCAATGAAGAAGTTGGACTTCCAGAGCCGCCTACAGTTAACAAAAAGAAACAGTTTTCTTCTAAGCCTACTGTAAAGAACATTGATTACAAAGAGCTTATGAAAATTGCAAAGAAAAAAGGGGTAAAAGGCACGAAGAGGGCAGATATAGAAAAACTGTTATTAGGAAAAGGAGATAAAAAGAAATGAGTTTAGACCCAGAAAAATGTGTATCGAACACAGTGGAAATAGCTATAGGTGAAACAAAATCTACGGCTATAAGAATAGGACATTACGATAACATAGCTATACTGTTACCCGCTAATTGGATAACTGGAACTATAACTTTTGAAGCAAGTGCTACCGAAGATGGTACTTACTTACCTGTAGTTTACGCTGACGATGTCGGAGCTGTAACAATAGCGAGTGTAGCTCATAGTCAGTGTATTTGTCCGAGTGGTGAGATTTACGAAGCCTTAAAGCCGTTAGCTTGGATTAAATTAGTAGCAGGAGCGGCTCAGACTACTACGGCTAAGGTCATAACTATAATTATGAAGAGGTAAGAATATGACGATATTAAAAGCAGAAATATTAGCTCATCTTAACTCTGAACTCAATAGAACAGAGACAGATATAGATGAACATATTTTAGAGGCTATGAAAGATTTGAGCTTACAGGATAAATTCCTATGGGTTGAATCCGTAGTAGAGACTATACCTGGTAGACCATACTACTCTTTGCCGTTGGATTATAAAAAACTATTAAGCATTAAGATAGACGATGAGAATTCTATGGAGAGGATAACTTGGGCTAAGTATCAAATGTTGATAGCAAATGAGACTTCGGCAGATAGAGAAATGCCGACTAAGTTTTGTATACACGGAAATTACTGGTATGGATATCCCACAGCAGACGCTATCTATGACGCTACTTTGTATTACAATGCGTATATATTAGAGAGCGAAGATGGCACAGATACAGTTGATGATATACCTTTTAAGGATATCTATAGAAATGCTCTAAATTGTAAAACTAAGGCTCAGTATTGTAGGAGTTTGGGTTGGATAGAAAGAGCTAAAGAATATGAATTTGATTATTTGAGATTAATACTACCGCCGTTGAAGAAATTAATTCCCAGACATACTGCTTTTGTTCAGTATAGGGACTGGTAAAAAGGAGTCAATTTATGGCTAAGAAACAAATGTTTGGAATATTCAGTCCTGTACTGGGAGAGAAAAAGAACTTTCCTACTATTCTATTAACGAAAACTGTCCAAACAGATAATTCGAATATTGTCAGGCAATATGGAGAAGTCCATAGACGGCAGAACAGAGACCCTGATATGTTAAATACAGCGGTCAAAACTGCTACGCCTGACGCAAATCCGATTCTTCATTATCATACATTCACAAAAAGGGCTACTAAATATCAGTATATTGTTGCCTTTACAAAGGCTCATATTTACGTCTGGAATACTGCTACTGACGCCTGGGATTTGAAATTTACCTGTAAGGCTGACGTAACAGAATGGGACACTGAATACTATAACGATATGCTTATTGCTACTAATAATTCAGATATGATTCTATACTGGGACACTTCTGGTTATTTTATGCCTTTGCAGAATACCACTCCTATAACTATCACAGCGGCTACAAAAGCTTCAACTTGTGTTGTTACAGCAGGAACTCACAATCTTACTACTGGAGATAGGGTGTTCATTAAAGACGTTGTTGGAATGGTGGAACTCAATCTGTTACAGTACGTTGTTACAGTATTAACAGCAGATACCTTTGAATTAGATGGTATAGATTCTCAAGGTTTCACTACCTATACATCTGGCGGGACAGTAGAGGAATTTCAAGGAATAGAATATGCTACTGACGAATTTATAACTAAAGCGAAATATGTTACTACTTTTGAGAACTATCTTATATTCGGTTATACTTTTGAGAATGGTGTTTCCTACCCTCAGAGGATTCGTTGGAACTGTATCGGTAATGAAGCAGACTTCGAGTCGTCTGGCTCAGGAGCTCAAGAGAGTGAAGGGTCTGATTTTATAGTCGGATTCAAGATATATGCAGGGCAATTGATAATTTTTAAAGAAAAATCAAGAATTGTGCAGAAGTTAGTATCTACATCTGAGGTATGGACTTGGGTAAAACTACCTGGAAATATCGGTTGTATGTCGAATCATTCTATTGTAGAAGACGCTGATGGAAGAGTCTATTGGTTAGCTAATGATGTAACTATAAGAGAAATGGAAGATGGAGAAATCTCTCAACCTATTGACCCTATAATGAAGTTGATAGAGCCTTCTTCGGCTTATTTAGTTAATGCGATTTATTTAGCGGAGACTGGAGAAATCTGGTGGTCTATTCCGTATGATAATGCCTTAAATAATAAGGTTATTTATGTTAAGAATTTAAACGAGTGGGGAGAATTAGATTTAGCTATTCCTGCTTTTGGAAGTTATTTAGAAGAGTAAAGGAGATAATAATATGGGGTGGTTAAGACCAACCAGTTACAATGACGCCGAAAATAAATGGGTTTATGAGGCAACCGCCTATGATGGAAATACGGCTACACACGCAATAACGAGCCCTGGGATTGCGGCAGGAACTTGGAGTTCTTTTCTTGAATTCTCCCGTGCTTCTATACCTTGTAGCAAGTTAAGATTTTATTGTCTTACCTATGACTATGCGACAGGAAGTATAGATATTGACGCTTATTATGGTGGTGCTTGGCACGATGTTTACCAGGGAAGCTATACAAAAGTTGTATGGGTAGAGAAATCTTTGGGTGCTACTTACGATGTAACAAAAGTAAGAATACGACTCTATAATCCAGATACCGATAACAGAATGGTAGCTATCAGGGAAATCAATTTATACTATATAGAAGCTCCTACAGTTAGCTCTCAAGCGGTTACAGCAATAGATGATGATGAGGGAACTGGTAACGGTAATATTACAGACATAGGTAGTGAAAACGCTTCTAAGAGAGGATTTGTTTGGAATACTTCTGGTAGTCCTACCATAGCAGATGATAGTGTAATAGAAGAAGGGGACTTCGGAACTGGAGCTTTTACTGGCTCTATAAGTGGATTAGACCCAGGAGTTAAGTATTATGTTAAAGCCTTTGCTTATAATGAAGCAGGTTACGCCTATGGAGCAGAAGTAGATTTTACTACCGATAAAAGAATACCTGTTGTAACTTGTCAAGCTCCTTCGAGTGTATTACCTACTACCGCTACAGGTAATGGAAATATCACTGACCTAGGTGGAGAGAATAGTACCGAAAGAGGTTTTGAGTGGGGACTGACACAGGTGAACACCTGGGAAGCACACGATAGTGGGTCTTTCTCAGCGGGAGCATTTACTAAAGCTCTAACAGGATTTGTGGCTAATACTACTTACTGGATAAGGTCTTATGCAGTCAATAGTGAAGGAACGGCTTATAGTGCGTGGAGAAGCTTCCAAACTTCAGCTACGGGGACTATCCCTACTGGAACAAGAATATTTATATGCTCAGATTATAGTGCATATACTTATAAATTAATGAGAGCAGAAACAGACGATGGAGCTACCTATACTGGTTACTTTGTGGTCTCTACTGACCTCACAAACAAGCAGGGTTTAGCTTGGTATAAAAGGATCCTTGACTTACATCTTTATGTTAAAAGTCAAGAATCAGGAACACTGACTATTGAAGTTAAAAGAGATAATGAAGCCTCTTGGCAATCAGTCGGCTCAGTATCTTTAGTAGGTACTGAAAGTATTTTAGTACAACATTTAGCTCCAGATATAAGAGGAAAGGTTTTTGAATTTAAGATATCAGCCGCTAATGCCTTTTCATTTCTTGGTATGCTATTTGAATATTTACCAGAGGATTTGAGATAATGGGACTACAAGTAGGAAAAACTGTAATCCTACCCAGATTAGATAGGATAGAAGACCCTGAAACAAAAAGGGTCTTTCAGCAATTGCTGAAAGCAGTCAGAGAATTGAATGGTATATACTATAATGATTTGACTCATTTAGAAAAAAGAATTGTGGACTTAGAGCCATAAGGGGGATAGAATGGATAGAAGTAAACTCAAAGAAAATAAAGTATATTATACTACTAATTTTGATGTATTGCAAGAAGTCTGTATGAAGACCTACGAAGTCAAGAATAATGACCTTGATATGGGAAATTTTATCAGAAGACTCGGCAGGTACGTATCGAATAAGAGCGGTATGATATTAGTTAGTTTTGGAGAAGACAAGAAAATTAATGGTTGTATGGTGTTATCAAGGCATATAGACGGTAAAGGTGAATACTTATGGATAGATTTTGCCTGGATTAGCCCTAAAGCACGTCATATGAGAGCTATATATGAAGAAGAAGTAATAGGAACTTGTAAAAATAGAGGGATTAAAAGAATACAAATGAGAATGGCTAGGGGATATAAAGCTATGAAAAAGCTCTATGGAACTGTAGAAGTAGCAAGAATTTTAGAAAGGAAAGTGTGAGAATATGAATCTGAAACGTTTTAAATCGTTGTTAATTAGCTTATTGCTATTACCCGTAATGCCTGTATTTGCTAACCAAAGTAAAGACCCTGAATTATTAGAGATACCTGGAACTGAGGGAGTAGACGGTGGAAATAATACAGCAGTTCAATCTATGATAGACATAATGGGAACTAATATGGAATCAGCTAAAATTTCGCAGGATATTCCCTTACAGAATATAGCAGGAATGTCAGGAAATGAGAAAACCACTCAAGGATTATTAAGTAAGTTCTTAGGTACTTTGGCTACTGAGTCAGACGCTTATAAAATGGGCTTAGGAGAACTTAAAAAGACTTTGGGCGGAGAATTCTATGACCCTCAAAAATCTGACTTCTGGAAAGGATTCAGAGAAAATTCCGCTATGGAAGAGGAAGCAGGAATCGAATCTATTAGACGTAGAGGACAGCTCGGTGGTGGTCTGATGAGCACTACTAACGCAGGAATCGAAGCCCGTTATGTAAGGGGTGTAGGTGCTGATAGAAATATGCAGTTAGGTAAAATGTACGAAAAAGAACGTGATAGACGCAGTGCGGGTATAGGACAGGCTTTAGGATATGCAGGGTTTGAAGAAGTAGGTAAAATGAACAGACTAAACGCAGGTGCTAAAATTGGAAGCATACCCAGAGATATACAAAATCAAAAATTTACAGCCGAATATAATCAATCAATGGGAGAAATGACCGCAAAAAATCAGCAAGAACAATCGAACTGGAATAATCAGTTGGCGAACATAGGTGTCAAACAAAGTGCGGCAAGTGAACTAATGCCTCAGTGGAATGTAGACCAAGGCGGTGGGACGAGCCCACTAGGTGGAATCTTAGGTATAGTTGGAAGTTTAGTAGGAAAGTAAAGGAGAGGATAAAATGCCGTTAGGTGTAGTAAATACTAAAAGTAAGTCAATATGGGACGATATCGTCCCTTTTGTAGATAAAATAGTAGGAGCATATACAAAGTCTCAAGAAGCGAAATGGGAAAACGAATGGACTCAGGCTTATATCAAAGATATAGAAAAGGCAGGTAGTAAAGATGATATCAATGATATATTGTTACAGTCTACAATGCCTAAAGAGAATTTAGATATAGAAGGTGCTAAGACTTTTGCTAATGAAGCTATGAGTATGTTAGCACAGAAAGAGATTATAATTGGTGGTTTAGAAGCTCCTGGCACTCCATCTTTACCTTCTCGAACTAAGTTGGGACAGACGGATAAGATGAAGGGAACAGTGGGCTCTGGAACTAAGGTTATGCCTCAAGCTCAAGAGTCTCATATAGTGCCTGATAAGATGGAATTTAACGACCTGTATAAATTTGTATCTGAGCTTCCTACTGGTAAAATAGATTGGTCTAATACTATGAACGCTTTTAAAGACAGGTTGGGAAAAGGTAGAAAACTTGGTACACAGGCTCAACAATTACTCCAAATGATTGGTGGAGAAATGAGACCTGAAAATCAGAGACAAAAGGTACAGCAAGATTTTGAATTTACAAAAGATATAAAGAATACTCTATATCCTGAGATGGTTGAGGATAAGCCATCCTCTGATTATGAAAGATGGAAAGCAGACCCAGAGGGATTTGAGGCATTTAAGGCAGTAGGAAAAGATGAAACCCTAAAGATTAATATTAAAGAGCTCCTTGAGAATAGTGATGAGTGGGAAATTGGCAGTATTAATGTAAAAGGTGAACCCACATTAAGAAGAAAAGATATTACCAAGAAATCTGATTTTCTTACCTATGATGAGGCACAGAAATTTATAGATACACATAAACAGCCTGGCTATCAATATAAAATAGACCCTCAACCAGAAGGATTCAATGTATCTGCTGAGAAAGTGCCAGTTACCCCACAAGGTGGGGGAGAGACTAACAAATTAATTCCTACTTATGAAACTATCAATAGCATTGCTGAAGATTTAATTAATCCTGGCAATAATTATGATACAATAATGCACAATGCACAAGTAAAATATGACCTTACTAATGCTAAATTACCTTCCAAGGTAGACCAAGCTAAAAGGGCTTATGATATGTTTGAAGGGATAATTACAGACGAAGATAACCCATTTATAGATGATAAGGGCATGGTAACAAATCCAGAGGCGTATGCAGACTACTATCAAGATTATGAAAAGTACGCCAAAAAATATTTTGAGGAAACAGGGAAGATATTACCTAAAAAATATTTATCTATAGAAGAAGCAGGGAAATATACTACAGCACAATGGGCTACAGGTAAATGGAAGGGTGGAGCAAAACCTGTAAGAAATGAAGATGGTATCCCTTGGAGCTGGGAAGGGGATATAGACTCTAACCAAATATTTTATAATGAATTTCAGAGGACTAACCAGGAATTGATAAAAGCTGGTAAAGCACCACTTACTATGCAAGATATTGATTGGGCAGGATTATCAACAGAACCAGGAATAGATATAGAAAAACTTAAAAAATTAATAATGAATCAATAAGGGGACTATATGGGGATTTTCGATAAGTATTTAATAAAAGAAAAAGACAAAGAAAAAAAGAATATAGCATTAGGTTCAAATTTTGGTGGCGGTTGGGGACTCTCCAATTTAATTAAGAACCAACCACAACCAAAAGAAGAAGATGTAGAAGAAGAACCCAAACCTTATAAACCTATAGATTTTGATTTATTTTTAAATGCACCATCCACAGAAGAGATATCAGAGAAGCAGGATAAAATATTAACATTAGAGAATGATTATGAAACATTAAACACCACTGTTAATGAAGATTGGAAAACAATTAAGGAGTTAGATAAGCAATTAAAAGACCTGGAAGCAGACTATGAGATAGCTCCACCCCAAATGCAAATCAAAATAGAGACCGATTATAATGGTCTTAGAGATACATATAATGCTTTAATAGATAAAAATAATGCAAATGCCACACAACTAAATAAGATTAAAGAAGAATATGATTCAATTAGACCAGGCTTTGATAAGGATATTACAATCTATAATAAATGGGCTGAAGCAGAGAATAGAAAACCACCTGAACCTAAAAAAATAGAACCACCCGACATAGGTGGAATATTTACTTCAGAAGGGATAGCTCAGCAATTAAAAGGAAAGACTTACCGTACAGGAGAAAAAGAACAACCTACCTGGGGAGAAGTTATAAAGAAATCCATAAAATCAGGTTTGGGTCAATATCAGGCTTCTTTGGTAAATGTATTAAGATTAGTTGATATGGGAATAACTAAATTAACTGACCCTATTCAGAATATAATACCCATTGATGATGAAAAAATGAAAGCATTCAAGGAAAAATATGGAGAAAATCCTACATTAACTACTACAGATATGTTAACCAAAATAGTAGAAGATTCTGAAAAGATAGCAACAGAAAGTGGGGAGCAAGCAGAAAGTAAACAATGGTTAAAGAAATTAGTTGGTACAGGATTACAAACCACCCCACAAGTGGTGGGAGCAGTAGTATTGGGAGCTGGTATGCCTCTTTTAGGTGGTCTTACTAAAACTTTACCTAACACCGAAATAATTAATCGTGTAGTACAAATGATACCTTTTGGACTGGGTGCTATGGGTGGAAGTGCAAGAAATATTGAAAAAGAATATGAAGCATTAGGCAAAGAAGCACCTTATTATGCAATGGTTATTGGCGGAGCTTTAACTGGTGTTGGAGAAATGGCTACTGAATTACCTGTATTTATGGGAGTAGCCAGAATGTTAAAAGGTGGTGGAAAAGCACTTGTTAATAAAGGTGCTAAAACATTAATTGAAAAATATGGGAAATTGGGGATTGAATTTGTTAAAAATGTAGGCAAGGAAGCCTGGCAAGAAGCTCAAATGCAACCAATAGAAAGAGCCATTAATAAAGCTATGGGTTTACCTCAGGATATGTTTAAGGATTTAATTAAAGATATGGGGACAGACGCTTACGGTGGTATGGCTATGGCTTTAGTATTAGGTGGTTTGGGTGGTGGTATTGCAGGAAGTGCAAAAGTTACCCAAAAAACAAGTCAAGCAATAGATAATTTTATAAATAATAAAGATGATATAAAGGGTACTATAAGAAAGATATTAGAATATCAAGGTATCATAATGGAAGAGCCAGAAGTAGAGACTAAAGCCTATGAAGTAGTACCCGAAAAACCTAATTTGGAAAATTTAAAAAAAGAACTTGCGGGTCGTATGACCGAAAAAAGAATATTTCTTGAAGAGATAGAGAAAGAAATAGGAGAAAAAATTGATATTGAGAAAGTAGAAGATATTCAGACTGCTTTAGATTTTGTGAAGAAAAAGGCAGAGCCCAAAGCACCAGGGGGAATATATAAAGGTGAAGCATATAGAGCAGAATCAGGATTATTAGCTAAAGGGAAAACGGCTCAGGAAATAGTTGATTTTGAAGCAAAAGAACTTGGAAATGTTGATGTTAAAGGAAAAGCCGAAGAATTAGCTAAGGAGTTAGGGATAGAATTAAAGAATGTTTCCGAGAGAGATATAGTATGGGTAGCTAATACATTAGAAAAGGCACAAGATTATGGTGAAGATGCAGAAAAGGTTGAAATTAGTAAAGACAATATAATATTAGCAGAAGATGGTGATGGTGGATTTTTAATCTTACAAAATGTAGATAAGTATAAAAAAGCACCAGTATTAAAGGAGAAAGTAAAAGTTGAAGAGCCTGAAACTATTAGTGGACTTTCTGCACCAGATGAAAATTTATTAAAGAAAATAGACCAGGGATTACCTATTGATTATAAAGAAGAAAAGAAATTGGGGGTCAATTTCTCTACTGTTTCTAAACTATTAAAGAGAAACATAGATAAAATAATTAATGCCAAAGTAAAATCCATTAAAGCCGATATAACAGGGAAAGCAGAGGCAGGACTATTTGGAGCAAAGGCTACAGCTAAATGGGTAGGAGATTTTACCAGAGCCTTTGGTAAAAACCCTACTGATGCACAATTAAAAGAAATAGCCAATGAGCAATTAACTAAAGGATATGAAGAAGCAGGCGGTAAGGTTGCACCTGATGTCGAATTTACTAAGTTAGAAGAAGCACTAAAGGAAATAGAAGAAGCAAAAAAACCTAAAGATAGAACTATGGATATGTTCGAGGAAGAAGGGAAAATTGAAACAGGTAAGACCTATAAAGCTACTGTTTATAGAGGCACTGTAGAAGGTAAACCGCCTACTGACCCAGGTATATATGGAAAAGGTACTTACTTTACTACTGACAAAGAGGTAGCTGAAACTTATGGTGAAGTGAAAGCTTCTTCTGTAGAGCTCAGAAATCCATTTGTTATTAACACTCAAGAAGAGGCTGATAAATTTTGGAATGAAGTTACCAGACCTGCAAGGAAAAAAGCAATTAAGGAAGGTAAAACTCCGAAACAAGCTGATGAGATAGCCGCTGTAGAAGCCAGAAAATATCTGGAAGATTTAGGGTATGATGGTGTAGTAGCTAGAGGCATAGTCATAGAAAAAGATGAAGTAGTTGTATTCAAACCTAAAGCTACGGCAAAAGAACTCGTTGCCGTAGAAGACAAACCAGAACGTAATAAAGGAGTCAAGAAACTCCAAGAAGAGACTGTAAAATACAGAGAATTATTAATTAAAGATAGAATTGCTCAGTTAAAAGAAGAGGGATTCAAAGGTACAGAAAAAAGATATGAAATAAAGGACGAAGATGGCTATGGCACAGGTAAATTTGTTAAAACAAGAAGCCTGAATCCTACCTGGTATAAGGATTTTTATAGAGTTAATAAAAGGAAACCTAATAATAAAGACCTCAGGGAGATAGCAATACAACAGTTATTAGAAGGTTACGATTTAGAAGAAGAAGGTATCGCAGTTGAAAAGATACCTGCTAATAAAGACTTCATATATTTTAACGCAAGAAATGATATCTTAGATTCTATTCTTAAAGCTGACATAGTTGATGAGCCTGATATAGCTAAAAATGAGGTTGTTCCAGTCCCTAAGGTCGCTGAGAAAGCACCAGAAAGTATCTATCAACAAGAACTGAGAGAGATTCCTCTTGAAGAGATAGGGATTACAGACCAAAGTGTAGCGAAGAAAGTAAAGGAATATAGAGAACAATTAAAAATATCAGTTGCACCGCCTATTGAGATAATGGAAATTAAGGGTGGAAAATATAAATACACAGTTATTGATGGACAACATAGAGTAGAAGCGGCAAGAGAAGCAGGGAAATCTACAATACAAGCGTGGGTTACGGTAGTTGATAAAGAAGGTTTTCCATTGTTTAAGACAAAACCCAAAGCTCCCACAGTTATTTCTAAGACCTATGAAGAGGGTCAAAAACAGACTCAAGGTAAAGAACAGAATATAAGAGTTAATCAATTAGAGGCACAGTTGAAGACTGCTAACAGAGAGATAAAGAGGCTAAAAGGGTTACTAAAAACAGTTAAAGGAAATAAAGAAAAGAGAGCACAATTTAAAAAAGCTCTATCAGAATATATTAAAGCTAATATGCCATATTCTATAAGAAATAAGATGTTAGCTCAGATGAAGAATGTTAGTGGAGAAAAAGGATTAGAGAAAGCCTTAGAGAAAGTAGACGAATATGTAATAGACCATTATAAACGTGAATACATCAAGAAGATACGTAAGGAGTTGAAGGGTAAGAGAATAGCTCCTAAGAGGCTTAAAAGTGGTGTATTGAAGGGTAGATATATACCTGTAGTTCAAGATAGACTTGACTTCATTCGAGCCAATATGGACACTTCCAGAGCTACTGCACTGGTTAAGATAGCTAATCTCATAGCTGACGCTCAGACAGGTAAAGCAATTAATATAGCGGAAGAGGTAGAACTACTTCTCACAGTAGGGATTAAAGAACAAAATTTAGAAGAACTACAGAATACTTTAGCTCAGATAAAGAATTTAAAGACAGTAGGAAGGACTATAAGAGGTCTAAAGGAAGCAGAGAAGAGAAAAAGACAAGCTGAAGATATTACTGAAGCCGCTAAAGTTATTTCTGGTAAAGAAGTTGAAATAGACGAAGAGACTGGTATGCCTATAGTAGATACCGCTCATCTAACCTTTAGTAAGACTAAGGAAATGGGGAAAATTCGTAAGGCTATAGATAAAATAATAAATTGGCAGTTCGGTTGGGATAACTTAATGGATAAGTTGAGTGCCCGTGATAAAGATTCTAAACCTTATAAGAGTGCACTTAGCAAGATAGGCGACAGAGTACATACAGCTCGAATCGGCAGTATGATTAACTTAGAAGTAGACCTCAATATGATACAAGAGAAATTCTCAGAAGCCTTTGGAGTTACTAAAAAGAGAGATATATTGAAAGCTACCCAGGAACTAAGAAAGGAAATAGACCTGGGAGAATTCAAAAATGCTAAAGGTGATAAGGTACATTTAGTATTAACTAAAGAACAAATACTCAAGAAATATATGCAGTTACTTGACCCTACTTTAGAGAAGACCTTCGATGAAGGTATGCTATATACTCAAGAGATTAAAGACGCTATAAATAATAGTGTAACCGAAAAAGAGAAGAAATGGGTAGAAGGTGTAAAAGAAGTTTACGAATATATGTGGCAACGAGTAAATCCTATTTTTGAAGAATTATATGGGATTCATTTCCCTCATAATCCTAACTATAGTGGAGTTATCAGGAGAGACGTGGATATAGACGTCCCTGAGAGCACCCTGTTTACTCAGGAAGCTTTTAGATACGCCAGTATACTTAATCCTTCACTGAAAGCAAGGACTAAGACTAAACAGTCTTTAAAATACGATGAAATGACTGGGTCGTTAATGAATTATGTTATGCAGATGGAGCATTTTGTTAACTGGTCTAAACCTTTAAATGACCTTAGAACTGTATTCGGAAACAAAAGAATAAAGTCAATAATAGAACAAGGTTATGGAAAAGACATTCTTAATAAGGTAGATAATTTCCTTGAAGATATGACGAGAGACGGAGTAGATAAAGCTAAAATAATAGCTTCCATAGACAAGATAAGGTTTAATTTCACAAGGTCAATATTAGCTAAACCGCACATAGCCTTGAAACAGATACCTTCAGTATTAGCTTATACTACTGAAATGCCTTATGATGACTTCATCAAAGGTATATCGAACTTTTGGAAGAATCCTATCAAGAACTATAGATATCTAATTAAGAATTCTCCTTATGCTAAAGAAAGATTCGGAGCAGGATTTGAGAGAGATATACACGGAGCACTACAGTCAAACTATAGTAAAGTTCTGGCACATTCTCATAAGTTTAGTGATATCTTTATGGGTATGGTAAGAGCAGGAGATAAATTTGCAGTTATGCAGGGAATGTGGGCTAAATTCTACTCGGAGACTAACGGACAGACTTTTAATAGTGGAAAAGAGAAAGCATATCAGGCTATGCGTGAAGCAGAGATTACCACTCAGAGAACACAGCCTTCATTTACGGTAGAATCACTGGCTACAGGACAGCGTGGTGGCTCATTCTTAAAGTTGTTCACTATGTTTCAGAATCAGCCTAACAAGTATTTCAGAATAATCGCAGACAACGCCAGGAACTTTAAATATGGTAGAGGCTCTCGAATAAAGTCAGCTTCTAATATAGTGATGGCTTGGGTTGTCTTACCTATGTTATTCCAGTTAGTTGGAGACGCAGGAAAATTCAGACTCAAACATCAGATAAGAGCCGCTTTATTAGGAGTATTTAATGATATCTTAGTATTTGGCTCTATGATTAGAGGTATGTATGGTTGGTTAATAGGTGAGGCTTATGACGTCCAGGCGTCTCCAGTATTTGCTACAATGAGAGAGATTGAATTTGTTTTAGCTAAGATAGCTAAATGGGCTGACCCTGAAAAGGATATTGACGAAGAAGATATAAGAAAATTTACAGAGCATTTTGCTAAAGCAATAGGGCAATTAGTGGGATTACCCACTCCTTATGCAGTACAGCTTTCACAGGCAATAGACTCGAAAGATTACAGACAGATTCTATTTAGTGAATATATCCTCAGAGGAGATAAAAAGCCTAAGTCTAAGAAGAAATACGTAAAAAAGTATGACGACAAATATAGCAAATACTTGAATAAGTATAAGAATAAAGATAAATATAGTAAGTATCTAAAGAAATATAAATAAAAAGGAGAGAAATAATGCTAAAGAAACTTTTTAAAGCACTGAAGAGAGGTTGGATAAAACTCTTAACTAGATTCATACCTCAGGAGAGAGTCGGAGTTCACGGAACAATTAGATTAATAGGAAAGAATTTCGACAAGAATGGCGTCCTACAATTAGCTTTCGATAAGGAACTTAATAATCTAATTACAGACGCAGGTTTTGACTTAATTGCTAATTGTCTAGGTCTAAATTCACAACCCAGTAATATTACTCATATGGCAATAGGTAGTGGAGCAGTGGGTGGAACAGGAGATACCACTCTGACCAGTGAAGATGACAGACAGACAGCTACCTTCGCACATTCGGCAGGGACTAAGACTTTCACATTTACAGCTACTTTTGCAAGTGTTACTGCCGCAACAGAGTATGGTTGTTTTAATGACGCAACAACAGGGTCTATGCTTAATACAGCAGGATTTACAGCGATAACAGTAGATAGTTTAGAGATGGTTTGCACAATAACGTTAAGTTAAAAGGAGTTTTATATGGCTTGGTTATCAGGTTGGGATAGAAGAAGAATAAGATTTACAATAGATAGTGGTAAGGTTGATTCTACGTTAACTCATTTTGCAGTGATGATAAAATTAACTTCTGCACACGGAGCAGTTTTCGATGAGTTGACTGCTGACGCAAATAGATTCAAAATTGCCTTTACTAAAGCAGATGGCACGACAGAATTATATGCAGAGATAATAAAGTGGAATGACGCTTCTGAAAGTGCAATAATCCATATTTCAAGAAGTGGTTGGGAGATATCGAGTTCAGTTGACACTTATGCCTATATGTATTTCGATGTAAACCACGCAGATAACACCACTTATATAGGGGATATAGGTAGCACACCAGGTGCAAGTGTCTGGGATAGTTATTATAAAGCAGTATTGCATATGGTAGACGCTACTACTTCAACGATAAAGGATAGCACAAGTAATAATAATGATGGAACTAAAAAGGGAGCTAACGAGCCAATAGAGACTACTGGAATGATAGGACGAGCACAGGATTTTGAGCCAACCGATGATGAGATAAGTATACCCAATCTTACGTCTATTACCAGTTATACGGTTGAAACCATTATATATCCACATCAAGTTGGCACAGGAAGTGGAGAACGACCATTCTTTTCATTTGAGAATTACCCTGCTGAGCCACGTGAAGCGTTAGTAATGAAATCTGCCGCCGCTCTCAATAATTTTGACGCTTGGGTAGACAACATCGGTGACGCTGACGCTTATACATTTACAATCAATACTTGGGCTTATGTAGTCGCTATAAGAAATGGTGTTAGCGTTGACTTCTATAAAGATGGCGTAGATTTAAGTAAAACCTTAACAGTAGGCAGTGGCACAGTTGATATGGAAAATATCAGAATCGGTGGTCATTATTACAACGCCGATGAACAAGAATGGTTTGATGGAGTTGTAAATGAAACGAGAATCTCCAATACTAATAGAAGTGTCGCTTGGATAAAAGCGACCTATAGTTCCTTATGGAATACACTTATTTCTGCTAGTCAGTTAGAATTGGGCTATGAATTAGCAGAAGCATTTTCTAATACAGATTCATTGGTAAAAAATGGAACTGAACAATTAGCAGAAGCATTTTCCGTAGTAGATAGTTGGGTAGTCAGAATTAATCTAGCAGAAGCATTTTCCGTAGTAGAAAGTTGGGTAGTCAGAATTAATCTAGCAGAAGCATTTTCGATAGCAGATTCATTAGTTAAGAGTGCTGTTAAACAGTTGACAGAAGCATTTTCGATAGCAGATAGTATAACAAAACTAAAGATATTTCTATCGGAATCTCTTTCAGTCACAGATTCATTTAAGAGATTCTTCTATAACCTGTATTCTAAGGTAAGTAAAGCTATATCCACGTATACGAAGATAAATAAAGATACATCGGATTATATTAAGAAAAGAAGAGACGAAGGAGAAGAATAAATGACGGAAAAGAGAATTACTAACTTAGTTTTAGCTCAGAAGATAGAGGGTCTCAAAGAACTCTTTATTTTACACAATAAAGGTCAGGACGAAAGAATTAAGGAAGTGGAAACCTGCTCAAAAGCGAATTCAGTAGCCATAGCAGGTATGAGAGGAATGGTAGTAGGGGTATCAGCTCTATTGACACTGGCTATAAATACAGTGATTGCTTTCTTTACTTTCAGGAGTGGTGGAGCTTAATGAACGACTGGATTATTAAGAATAGAATAATGAGAAGACTTATAGTATATCTTTTTATAGGTTTATTCTTTTATATTACTGTAAGTCTTTTCAAGGGAGATATATCAAAAAACCAATTCTTAGCCTGGTCTGTTTTTGCAGGTTTGATGAGAGAGATTTTAAAATTCTACCTTAAAGGAACAAAGGGAGAGGCGGATAACGATTAATGAGAAAATTATGGATTATAATATTGATTATTCTTAGTGTATACTTTTTAGTGAACATTGGAGACACAATGAACATTAAACAGAGAGAATTCGCTAAGTATGTTTTACAGATGGCTTATGAGGCTAAAGAGTCTACTGGACTCCCTGCTTCCATTGTAGCCGCTCAGTGTATACTCGAAAGTGGTTGGGGAGAATATGCAATCGGTAATAATTATTTCGGAATAAAAAGTGATGGTAGTCAACCATTCAGATTATCACTTACCTATGAATATGATAATAAGACAGAATCATATTATCAGATAACAGCAAGATTCAGGGTCTACGATAGTCTACGAGAATCTATAATGGATTATGGAAGATTCATTTATGAAAATCCCAGATACAGATTTGCAATAGCGAATAGACTTAATCCAGTAAGGTATATTGAGGAGATTCAATATGCAGGGTATGCTACCTGTCCTACGTACTCTACTAAGATACTCAGGATTGCGGAAGCCTGTAGTTTCCTTACTGTTTCGAAGTGGAAAAAATAAATTTGACTTTTGAAGATTAGTATGCTATAATTAGTAAGAATTTTTTGTTTAAAATATGAAAGGGGGATTAAATTTGGCACGGTTAAATAGTACTTATCACATTAAACTAAGGGAAAAAGACGAAAGGGGAGTATTAATATGCTCAATATAATTTGTCCAAAATGTAAGGCAAAAAAATGGGTGTATTCTGGTTATAAAAAAAGACCAGGAGAGCCCAAAAGTCAGAGATTTTTATGTAAAGGGTGTAACAGGGAGTTTACAGACACAGATATACTGTCTCAATTTGGAGATAACGTAGATATTGAAATGCTAAGAGAAAACATTAGATTGAGTAAAGAGAAACAGCATTTCAGCGATAGGAACAGGATAGAGAGAAAGGCTTATAGAGAATACGCCAGGATTGACAATGCAGTATCGGAGTACAATAGAAAATTATTATTAGTCTTATCAAGGCAGAATTTAGCTAAGTTTACTATGACACATAGGACTTACAACGGCTCAGCCGCAGGGATTCTTCACCTAACAGACACTCATTTCAACGAGTTAGTTGAACTTAATAATAATAAATATGACTTTGAAGTTGCGGCCAAGAGATTGCAATTATTTGTAGCTCAGGCAAGAGACTATTTCTTATTGAAGGGTGTTAAAAATATGCTCCTTGCTATGACTGGAGACCTACTCAATAGTGATAGAAGATTAGACGAACTTTTGAGTCAATCTACAAATAGAAGTAAAGCTACATTTTTAGCTACCCGTTTAATAGAGTTAATGATTTTAGACCTCAATAAAGATTTCAATGTTTCTGTAGCAAATGTTACTGGTAACGAGAGCAGAATGAGTAAAGATATAGCTTGGACAGATATGATGGCTACAGATAATTATGATTTTACCATCTTCAATATTTTACAGTTTATATTTAGAGACGCTCCTGGAATAAGTTTTGTTGCTAACGGAGACCCTATGGAACAGGTAGTTCAAGTAGGGGGAAAGAACATTCTCTTAATGCACGGACACCAGAGAAAACTTAGAGCTAACGTAGAGAGCGGAGTAGCTGTTATAAAGGGTAAATATGCTTCGAGAGGTATTAAGATTGACTTTGTAATTTTTGGACACCTTCATTCAGCCAGAATTGGTGATATGTATGCACGGGGTGGCTCTCTAATAGGAGCTAACGAATATAGTGATAGAGCTTTACAGTTACAGACAAAAGCCAGTCAGAATATTCATATAATCTATGAGAATGGTGGAATGGACAGTATTAAAATTGATTTACAAAACATAGAAGATGTAGAAGGTTATAGCATCAAAAGAGGATTAGAGGCTTATAACGCTAAATCTTCTGTAAAAGCGTTAGATAAAAAGGCGATATTTAGAGTAATAATATAAAGGGGGTAAATGAATATGGCTATATTCCAGTTCTATTGCAATATGTGTGGACAGGAACTCGAATCGAGAGGAACTTACAAGGAGACAGAAAATACAGAATGTCCTCTTTGTAAAGCTAAAATGGTAAGACTCTTCAAACCTGGAGATACGTCATTCCAGATAAGATGGGGTAAACCAAAAGTAAGGGCAAGAGCCAAAAGAATGGGGGGATAATTTTGGGTAAATTACCCATAGAAATATTCTACAATGAAAAGTTTGGAATGAAAAAGAAATTCATAATTAACGACAGTGGCAAAAGAAAGACTTATAAAAGCGGAGCAGTGAGAGACGTAACGGAAGGAAAAATTCGTTGGGATTTGTTACCGCCAGAGGCTTTAAAGAGGGTAGCTCAGCATTATACAACGGGAGCTAAAAAATATGAGGAGAATAATTGGAAAAAAGGAATTCCAACCGAGAGATTTGTTGAAGGAGTCTGTCGACATTGGAATCAATACAGACTGTCCCTAACAGAGATTGGTAAAGACGACCCAGAATACACAGAGGAAGACCATTTATCAGCAGTTGTGTTTAATTTATTAGGGATAATTTATAATGAAGAGACCCAAAAAAGCGAAAATCCAATTTAAGGGGTCTATTTTGACGCTCAGGAGCTTTTACCAGAACTGGGCTATAGATTGTATAGGAAAGGAGAGAATTTAATGAGGAGAGGCACTCAGTTTGCGATTATGGCTATGATAGGAGTAGTTTTGTTAGCGTTTTTATCAGGGTCGACATTCGCAAATGAATTGGAAACGAGAATAGTGGACTTAAACAGTGGAAGTTTTCAAGAGCATATAATGGATTCGGAAAAGTTAGTGGTAATAGATTTTTGGGCTGAATGGTGTAAGCCTTGTGGAAAATTAAGAGAAACGATTTACAGGTTAATTAAATTTAACGATAAATACAATAAAAATGACATTAGTTGGTTAGCGGTTAATATAGATGAGGTCGGCAGGAAGTTTTTAACTAAGTTCCGACCTTTTAGAGGGCTTCCTGTTTTACTATTCTTTGTAAACGGGAAAGAGGTTGACAGAATAATTGGACTGTCTCCATTTACTACCATACAATGTAAAATAGCTAAGATAATTAGAAATAGAGGAGCGGAGAAAAGAAGAGCGGAGAAAGAAAAAAGTAAAAACGGAGAGTGCTCTGGTGGATTATGTATGCCGCCAGATGGATATTAATAATTAATGAAAGGTGGTGAAAAATAAATAATGGCGTTAGATTATAATGGTTTAATCGAAAAGGCTCACGGTGTCGCAAAACCGTACATAATTCAAGGACTTAAAAAAGGTATAGCTAAAGTTGACGAGACTGTAAAAGCAACTGGAACTATAGCCGATAATCTCTTATGGGCAGATGTGAAAGAAAGCTTTCAGGTTTCCAAATAGAGAATATAAAGTAAGTGTAAAAGCAGTGGCAGGACTCATATCCTATCTTGCTTTTGAGGTATTTAAAAAAGAGATACTCAAAGCAGTGATGACAGAGTTCCTGCGTAGGGGATTAGACAAGTTATATGCAGAAGAAATTAAAGCCTGGAAGGTCTACTTAGACCAGAAGAAATTCGCAGTAAAATTAGATAAACAGATGAAAGCAGAGATTGAAAGATTCACAAAGGATATACAAAAATACAGCGTACCTGAACTGAAAGAAATAGTAATAGAAGGACTTAATTGTCCAAAATAATATCCCTAAAGAAAGCTCATTGGGTTGCCCTCGACCCTCTGAGCTTTCTTTGTTTTTAAAGGTAAATGAAAATAAATTTGACATTTGAGAAGAAGTGTGCTAAAATAGTACATCTTTTGATAAAGGGGGAAATATATGGGTTTTTGGATTTTCATATTACGTAGTGCTCTGATTAGTGCTTTAGAGTACGAAGTAGAAGAATTAACAAAAAGGGTCGATGAATTCGAATGGTAGTAGATATAATAATCTGGGCAATTTGTATTACTTTGTGTGTTTTAGCGGTTAGAAAAGCTTATTTTACAAAGGAGAAATAGATTCAAAGGGGGATTTACGAATGGGATTAAGTGCATTATGTTATAGTGATGGCTGAAACAATAGTAGATTTAATGGAATGTTTGAAAGTTAAAAAAGAGCAGGAAGAAGCTCTTAAAAAGAGGGGTGAAGAAAAATTAAGATAATAGAATTAAGAAGTACAAATGTAAAGAAACTTAAAGCTGTAGAAATTAGACCTAAGGGTAATGTAGTATATATTACTGGCAACAATGGTCAGGGGAAGACTTCGGTATTAGATTCGATATGGTACGCTTTAGAAGGTAAGGCTTCTCTAAAGGGAACGCCCAGACCAATCAGAGACGGAGCGGAAAAAGCAGAAGTAACAATAATCTTGGACGATTTTGTTGTTACCAGGAAATGGACTAGTAATGAAACCAGTTACTTAAAGGTTACTAATAGAGAAGGGTTACAATTTAGCTCTCCACAAGAACTGTTAAATAATTTTATAGGGAAGCTATCATTTGACCCATCTAAATTTGCTTTGATGAATGACAAAGAGCAGAAGGATTTGCTCATAGAGGTTGTGAACGTAGATATAGAGAAATATGATACTATGTTAGTTCAATTAAGAGAGGACAGAAGATTAGCAGGGCAGACAGTGAAACTTTACGAAGGACAGAGGGAACAAGGAGACTTTTCAGGGATTCCGAATAAGGAGATAGACACTAAGGCACTTTATGCAGATTTAGAAGGAAGGGTCGAACATAATAATAACAGAACAAGTGAAGAAGAAAGCTCAAGATATCTACAAGACCAGATTGCAAATGATGAGAGAACGGTTAAAGAATTAGAGGAAGACTTAGCACAATATAAGACTCGGATAAAAAGCAACAAACTCACTTTAAATAAAAAATCTGCGTGGTTAAAGAAGACAGCAGTGATGGACGTTGATGAACTGAGAGAAAAGATTAACAAGGCTACAGAAGTTAACAAGTGTGTCAGGGCTAAATTGAGAAATGTAGAGACAGATGAGAAATGGAGAAAAGCTAAGAAGATTTATGACAATTACACGAATAGAATAGACCAGGTACTATTTGATAAGGCGAAAGAATTAAAAGAAGCTAAAATGCCGATTAAAGGGCTCTCAGTGTCCGATACTGGCGTTGAATATTTTGACATACCATTTAGACAGTTGTCTTCTTCAGAGCAGATTAGAGTATCTTTAAGTATCGCTATGGCTCTTAATCCAGACCTGAAGGTAATCCGAATCACAAACGGCTCATTATTAGACGAAGCAAGTAAAGCGGTTGTGGAAGAAATGGCTGATAAATTCGACTTCCAGATATGGATAGAAGTAATAGACGGTACTGGAGAAATTGGATTCTATATTTCGGAAGGTGAAGTAGCAAATGAAAGTTAAAGTAAGACCTGATGTTGGTAGGAAATTTAGAAAAAATTTTAGGAGAAGGAGAAGAAAAAAGTGATAGAACTTAATTGTAGAAAATTAGTCAATATTAAAGGAATGCCGAAACTTGAATGGCTTAAATGGAGACAGAAGGGAATCGGTGGCTCAGATGTAGCGACCGTATTTGGGATTAATCCTTGGTCGTCTACGGTATCTCTTTACTTTGATAAGACAGAAACGATTAAACCAGATAGGATAGAAGAGGAAAATATTCCCGCTGAGTTAGGAAACTTCTTAGAGCCTTTTATAGAGAAAAAATTCGTTCAATGGTGTAAAAAGGCTAAGGGTTGGGATATAGAAACTATTCCCTATCCCTTCATACTTCAGCACAAGAGTAATGATATAGCCCTAGCTAACCTGGACGGTCTTTTTAGGAATCCAGAGAATGGCCAGTTAGAAATAATAGAATACAAATCTACCTCAGAGAGAAATTACCAATTATGGATTGACGAAAATCTACCTGAGTATTATTATCTCCAGGTACAGTGGTATCTCTATATAACTGGACTTCAAAAATGTTATATGGCTTTCTTAATAGGAAAAAGCATATTTAATGTAACAGAAATAGACAGAAATGATGAGGTTATAGACCAGTTAGTAGACGGTTGCAATTGGTGGTGGGAAGAATATATTATGAAACAAGTTTGTCCCGCTCCTGATGGTAGTTTTTCCACTGAGAAAGCTCTTCAGAAGATGTTTCCTCAACCGAAAGAGGGTAGCATAATCGAGCTACCAGGGTTTAGCGGACATATAGAAGAAATTGCCCGACTTGCTAAGAATATGAAAGCAGATAAGGAGACCTCGGATAGGTTAAAGCAAGAAATCAAATTGAAAATGGGTGACAATGAGGTTGCGGTGAGCCCTGGAGACGGAAAAAAATTCACCTGGAAGGTACAATATAGAAAGGGTTACACTACACAGGATAGTAAATCAAGAGTATTTAGAATATCAAAATATGAAGGAGAAAATAAATAATGGCTTCAACGGATAAAAATGGAACAAGAGTATTAGATAAACTTGCTACGGTTACTGGAAAACCAGTCTCGCTTGAGGGCTGGTTAAAAAAAATGAAACCCGAACTTGCTAAGGCTCTGCCTAAGCATATTCAACCAGATAGGATTTTACGCATATGTATGACTTCACTGAGGATTACTCCTAAGCTCAGAGATTGTGAGCCGATGAGTTTTTTAGCCGCTGTTATGCAGTCGGCTCAATTAGGTTTAGAGCCTAACAGCCCTCTCGGCGAATCATACTTAATTCCTTATAAGGGGAAGGTACAGTTTCAGATGGGGTATAGAGGATTACTGCAATTGGCGAACAACACGGGCTTATATAGAATGATATATGCTCACGAGGTCTTCAAGAATGATAAATTCAGCTATGCGTTAGGATTGCATAAGGATTTAGTCCACGTTGCGAATGATGACCCAGAAGGAGCCCCAGTATATTATTATGCGGTATACCATCTATTAAATGGTGGGTATGACTTTGCGGTATGGAGTACTAAGAAGATTGAAAAGCATAGAGATAAATATAGTAAGTCAGCGGGCTTTGATAGCTCTTCCTGGAAGACTGCTTTCAGCTCGATGGCTAAGAAAACAGTCCTTAAAGATGTCTTAAATTATGCTCCTAAGAGTATAGAATTAGCTCGTCAAATAGCTATGGACGAGACTGTTAAGACAGCTTTGGCGAAGGATATGTCAGAAATACCAGATGAAGCTATTAATGATAATAAGATAGACCCAATTATTAATAAGGTAACTGGAGAGTGGGCTGACGTATACTAAGTATGAAGTGAAGAATACTTTATTGCGAAACGTATATAAAAAGTAGGGGGAAAATAAGAATATGGCGTTAGAAGAAATATGTGGAAATTGTGATGAATATGATTGTGATGAATGTTATTGTCCTCATATGGGGGAAATGTTTGAAGCTGATTCTTGCGAAGGTTTTGTTAATAAGGCCGAAGACCTCACTGTAGAAGAGAAAAGGGGAATAATCGGTGATTTAGAATCTCATAGAATAATGGTAGAGGGGGATTTTTTCGATTGAAAAGAATGTTAGTATTAATAATTGCAGTTTTATTTTTAACGGGGTGTTCTACTATCTTCGATTTAACTGACTGGACAGCTCCAAATGACTTGGAATTTTTACAGGTAACAGCAAGTCTGGACACTCCATTGAAGATTGAAGCTTATGGTAAAGCTAATTTTGAGTATAAAGCAAACTACTTTCTCACTCCAGACCCTTATGAATTCTGGAAAGCAAAAAAAGGAGATTGCAACGATTTTGAGACTTGGCAGAGGTATACGGGTAACACTCATAATTTCGAGACTTACAGAATAATTGTATGGTTTAAATTTCAACTTGTAAAACACGCTATGGCAATCTTTGTAGAATATGGAAGATATAACTATTTCAATGTTAAGAGCTATAAGGAAATTTACGTAGACACATTTAAAAAAGTGGCCGAGCATTATAAACTACATAACACTGATTACACAGCATATAAATATAAAGTTTACGACTGGTATGGAAATATCGTTGAGGAAGGGGGTATATAAAATGCCTAAAGGAGTTTACGAGAGAACAGCAAAGCATAAGAAAAGTATTAGTGATGGTTTAGTTGGACACAAAGTCTCAGAAGAGACGAAGGGTAAAATAAGAAGAACTAAAGAAAGAGAGAAGCATCCGAATTGGAAGGGTGGACTATTAAAAAAGAAAGGTTATATATACTTCCTTCCTTCAGACGATAAATTCTCTTGTATGAAGGGCTATAGAGGGTATATTAGATTGCACCGATTAGTGATGGCGGAACACTTACAGAGACCATTGACTAAGGAAGAGGTAGTCCATCATATTGACGGAGATATAACCAACAATGAAATAGAGAATTTAATGTTATTTAAAAATAAAAGTGAGCATAAAGCTCACCATCACAAATCCAGAAAAATAGATAAAGGGGGAATGTATTTGTGAATATGCGATGTTTAGACGCTCATAATGCTTTAAGAAAAATAATGTTTTTTCACGGTGGTAAAAAAGCCACTGAAGCTTTAAAAAAGATACTTGATGACTTTGCACCTGAAGATTGGAACATAATAAAGAACGAATTTCCAGATGATTACCCAATGATGGTGATATTAGGGAAGGGGGAAATGCCAAATGCTTAATCACGAAAAGATGTGGAATACATTATCTGAAGTTATGATGTATGACAAGAATGATTTCAGTAGTAGAGACGAGTATAGAATATGGAACGTTATTAAGGAACATAGAGGTCAAGATGACGCTATTAACCAACACTCAATATTTAAAAAAGCCTTCCCTTACCTACTAGAGACTTTGAGCGGACAGGAAATTGCTTCAGCGAAGATTGTAATGAGAAAGGCAATTAGGGCTTTGAGAAATAACGGATTCCCCATTCTATCTAAACCAGGTATGAGCGGTGGATATTATTTACCTGTATCAAGCTTTGAAGTACAAAACTGGAGAGATTATATGAGGGCTAAAGCCTTTTCAGCTCTAGGGATTGTGAATCCAGTTATCAGAGGTTGTAACAAACTCCTACGGGAGAATGTAAGACAATTAGAGTTAAACTTTTAGGAAGGAGTAGAAATGTATGGCAAAGAAGATGGGGAAATTAGGAGTAGCCTGGATTTGTCTCTCGGTAGATACCTTTAAGAGTGAAAAGATAAGACTAATAGAAAGTATGCCTAAGGGAGATTCTATCTTAGTGGTTTGGTTTCGACTTTTATGTTTAGCAGGAAAAAAGAATCAAAACGGTTGGCTATACCTAAACAAAAAGACTCCTTACACCATCCAAATGTTGGTAACGCTTTGTAACGTTACAAAGGAAATAATGGAGTTGTCTTTAAAGACCTTTACGGACTTCGGAATGATAGAAATGAAGGAAAATGGTCTATTTAAGATAACAAAATGGGCTAAATATCAAAATGTTGACGGATTAGATAAAATCAGGGAAGCTACCAGGGGAAGAGTGAGGAGATTTAGAGAAAAGAATAAAAAAGAAGCGTCCAGACTTTTAGCGTTACAAGGAGCGTTACAAGAGGAAGCTGAGACTATTGAAAAACCAAAGGACACAGAAGATGTAACGTTACCTGTAACGCATAGTAACGCTATAGAAGGAGAAGGAGAAGGAGAAGAAGAGAAAGAAGAGAGCAAAAAAACCGTAGCTGTCCAGATAAGATTTGATTATAAAAAGGGGGAATTCATAGGAATTACTCCAGAGTACATTTTTGAGTTACAACAGAAATATCCCAGAGTTCTAATTCGGGGACAACTTACAAAGATGGCTAATTGGTTAATTGATAATCCTCAGAAGAAACGTCAGGGTAAGAGAAGTTTTATTGATAACTGGTTAAGTAAAGTTGTACCTGAGAGAAGTGCTCTAAGAAGATTACCTCAGGGGGGTGGTAAAACTTGAGAAGAAAAGCGTTAGTTCATAAAGAAACAGAAATGGCAAGTTTAGGGTCTTGCTTACTCGATAGGGAAGCTTTAAATGCTACCTTTGAGAATCTAAAGGTACAAGATTTTGAGTCTCCTAATCATAGGATAATTTTTACAAATATCAGAGAATTAGTAAAGGAGAGTTCACCTGTAGACCTTGTAACTATAGTTGAAAGACTTCAGAAGAACGACAAGCTCCAGGTTGTAGGTGGGGTAGCTTACCTCACTACGCTGATTAAGTCCGTCCCTACGGTGCAGAATATAGAGCATTATAATAGCTTGATTAGGAGAGAGGCAAATTTAAGAAAGATTAGGGGTGTACTCCAGGAGTTGCAGATGGATAAAATCTCTATTCCAGAAGCCTTAGAGCAAGTTGAAAAGATACCTATAGTTGAGATTGCGGAAGAGGATTTAAAAACTTTATTGAAAAACACTCTACTGGTATCTACGGAAGGAGTGGCTCATACCTTTGAAATAGATTCTTTAAACCAATACCTTGGTGGAATAGATAAAGGGGAAATAGTAACCTTAGGGGGATTTACGAGTCAAGGGAAGACTTCGTTGGCGATTCAGTTGGCGATTAGCTTTGCGGAGAATCCTCAGAAAAAGGTACTATACTTGACTTCCGAGATGACTCCCTTAGAGACTTCCAGGAGAATCTTGGCGAATCTTATGCCTAAAAATATAATGGATTTTAGAAAGGGTATCTTTCAACCTAAGGAAAGGGAAGCTCTTTCCAGTATAGCTGATATAGTGGGAGAGCAGTGGAACTTAAATATCAAGAAGATTTTTGATGTATCAGATATCAGAAAGTACGTCAGGAAGTATTCTCCAGAGTTAGTCTTCATAGACTATTTACAAAATCTGGATAGAAGGGGAGCACGGTCAGATTACGAGAGAGTTACTGGAAATATCAAGGACATTCAAGGTCTTACTTTGGAAACGGAGATTTCTACATTTGTCCTGAGTCAGTTGTCAAGAAATAAAGAGGGTGTGAGAGAGCCTAGGATTACAGACCTCAGGGATTCAGGAAGGATTGAAGAGTGCAGTAATGTAGTAATGTTAATATACTGGGAGAATAGAATGAAACTGGAGAATCAGACGAGAAAAGGTGGGGAAGTCCCTGAGAAAATACAAGTCTCAATAGTGAAGAATAGAGATGGGACTATCGGAAGATTATGTTTAGACTTTGAGCCTGAATATTGCAGGGTTAAAGAATCGATTTACGAAGATTACGGACAGGGGAGCTTTTAATATGAAGAATAATCATTACACGGCTTTCTCAAAAGCCTACGGCTATGGAGACTGGCTGACAATTAAAACGATTAACAAGTATAATCAATGGAGTAGAGCACAAGAAGAGCCAGTGATAACGATGAAGACCATCGAAAAAGCTTGGTCTCTGTTGAAGAAACATAGAAAAAGATGGAACGTATTCTATACGCCTAAAAAAAAGAAAGGGGAAAAGAATTTGAAATTAATAATGAAGGTTATTTTAAAGGGAAAATTAGACGGAAAAGGAAAACAGTTTAATATTACGACTGAAAATGAAGGAAGATATAAGAGTTTTTTGGACGAGGTAAAAGTAGGAGCTTCGGTGATGTGCTTCCATAGATGTAAACTCACAGAGTATTATATATTTAAGAAGATTGACTATAGAAAAAATACTCCAAAGGGTAAAGAGGGAAGAGCAGTATTCAATATATCTTCGTACCTTCCAGAATTATGGTCTGGCAGTATAATGAAGAAAATGAAAGAGCTTTCAGACGAGATGGATAATAAGAAAGAACAGAGAAAGAATAGAAAGAGAGCTTACTGGAAGACTACCGTTGATGTCATACCTGGGGAAGAAGAGATAAAAGAGAATCCAGAAAAGATGAAGTTTCCTTGTCATATTACTTATTCTTATTATGGGAAAAGAAAAGTAGGTATGTTAATTACTGGCTTTCCTAATAGTGTAGTAGAATATCAATTAGTAAAAACTCAGGAACAGTCAGACTTAGACGGTGTTTGCACTATACGAAGGTCTACAGATTTGAAAGAGTTAATGGATATGTACGACATTGAAGTAGTGAAGGGTGAAACTAAAGTCTGGAAGGTAGGAAAATTTAGTGGATAAGAAGAAAAACTATTCGAAAAAAGAGTTACTGGCTATGGGGAAACCGACTCCTAAGTTAAAGAAGAAGGTACTTTTTAAGGACTATTGCTCTAAGTATTGTAACCTGGGAATGGCCAATAGAGACAGCAAGACTATGAGAAAAGAGCTTCCCGCTATAGCAAAGAGGGGAGCATATATGATAATGAAGTCAATGCTTAAAGATACCAGATTCCCAGGAAACTTAAAAGACTTTCAAAAACCTTTTATCTCCATCGTTATTCACGCAGGTATAATGGAAGAGATAGACGGGAAAAGGATATTTATATACCCTTCTTCTCTTGCAGGTGGGGGGTTAGAAGAAGTATGAGAAATGTTAGTTGGGGTACAAAAGAAATGATAGTTACGGCCTACCAAAAAGGTATAAGCTACAGTGCGATACAGGAATTCTTTGGTGTTAACCGATGGAACATTCAGGACGCTCTTTCAAAAATGAATGTGAAGACCAACAGAATCAAAAGCAGTCCCAGACTTCCAAGGTCTAAGAAGAAAGGTAAGTTGATGGATAGATACCATAATAACGAGTTTGTGATACCTGCAAAAGAATACTCACGGAAAGAGTTATCAGAAATTTACTCTTCTAAAGATAAGAATTTTGTCCTACCTGATGATTTAGATATAATGGAGAGAATGGACGAAGTCGATGACGCTAATGATTTTGTAGGAGAGCCCGTAGAGTTTTTAACAATGGAAATAAATAATGAAGGGAAGGTGAGTTATGTTAGACGAAGTATTTGATAAGATGTATAATTTCTTCTACATTCTATTTTTTCATCGGAGAATAATTAGAGAATGGAAGAGCAACTATGATGAAAAGCGTAAGGAAATATATAGAATAGAAGGGGATATTTGTTCTATCTTTGAACTCTTAGATAAAGAAGGTTGCACAATGTTACTCTATCAATCTGAAACGAGTTTTGCAAACTATTGTAAAATATCCGACAGAAAAAATAATGCAAAATTCGAAATGTTAAATGGAGATGTAGTCCCACGATTTAGACACGTTAAGAGAGTAATAAAACTGTTAAAAGCACATACTAAGAAAAAGGGGGGAAAGAAAATTGCTAAAACAATTAAAACAATTACTGTATCACAGAAAGACAATAAAAAACCTGGTAAACGAAATAAATTGGCAAAATGAGAATTTCTACAATGTAACAAAGACCCTGGCTAAACACGAAATGATAATGGACATTAACGAAGCGGACAACGATATGGGTTTTATGGTACACGTTAGAAAAGAGTCCAGTACAGTCCATTCTATCTTTCTCTGTAAGTCCAAGATTCCTAACGTAGCGGTTATTAATAATGCTATCAGTCAAATCTATGAGTATATGGCTAAGAATAGTGTACTTCTACCGTATGATAGGACTCTACCTGGTAAAGAGGGAAGTGAATTAAATTGAAGTGGTTAATAATAATTTTCCTGCTTCTATGTATAAATAATCAGTTAGATAAAATCATAATGTTGTTAGGGGGTTGAAGATGAAAAAGGATTTTTTGTATTACGACCAGGGTGGTTTCGAGAAGTATACTGATACGATTAAGAAAAAGAACGAAGAGGACAGAGGCCAGGTTACTATAGCGATTCAGACCATACCACTTAGTAAAAATGTATGGAAGAATCAGGAAAACTATGCTAAGGCAGAGTATAAACACAATCTGATGATAGAAGTCTGGGCTGAGGCTCTGAGGCAGGGAGCTAAGAACGTCCCTAAAAGAAACTGGAAAAAGGCAGAGTTAGCCTTTGAGATATACTTCAGAACAGAACGCAGAAGAGATATTCAGAATCTCACAGCAGGTGGACTGATTCCTTTGATTGATATTTTGGTGGAATTAGATTATATTTGGGACGATAACTATAAGGTGATAGGTCAACCCATAGTTAAAATTGGGGTTGACAAAAAATTACCCAGGACAATCATTAAGATAACGGACAAAACAAAGAAGGTGGTATGAAAAATGGATAGGGTAAACGTTATGTTCCTAATCAAGTTTGGTATTTTGATATCTCTTGTAATAGGTACTGGTGTATGTAGCATAATCCTTGATAAGACTCCGTACCAAAAAGCGATGGAGAAATTTAGAAAAAAGGAGAAGAGAGATGAAAAAGCCAGTCGTAAGAATAAATAAGAGAAAAAAAGCTTTAGAGTTAATTGAAGTGATATTCTGTAAACTCAATTCTTTAAAGCACGGTTACAAAGCTAATGAACAATTTGACGAGTTAAGAGACTTAGTCAAAACAATGAAATAAGAAAGGAGAAAGAAAAAATTATGGATTTAAAAGACCACGATTTCAATTTAAAACTTGCTTTGGTGTGTGTTGTAGTAGTATTGATAGGAATAGCGATATGCTTCGGTATGAGTTTTAAGCGGTTAAACACTAAGGTAGACGCAGGTATGGAGCTCCTACTCGATCACAATGTTACTTTGTATAACAAACTGGTGTATCTACAAGAGAATTCGATTACAGATAAGACTAAGCAACGTCTAACAACTTATCTTCATCTTAGATATACTGATTATGAAGACCAGATATTCGAGGCACAGTTGAATGGCTTAGTATACCACGAAGAATACCTGAAGGGTAAATTAGAGCAGGTAGCAGATACATTAAAAATATTTTGTGGATTAACAAGAATAAAGAAGTATTAAAAAATAAAGGGGAAATTTACTATTATGAAACGGTTACTGATAAGTATAATGATAATTATTTTATGTCTGACACTGGCAGGTCAGGCTAAGATACCAGACCAGGATATGATAAACCTGGTAGAGCAGTTAGGTTGTCAAATTAGAATACCTTTGCTTATGGTAAGCAGAAGTACAAGCTTCTACAAATTTGAAGCAGGTGATAAACTGTCAGCTAAAAAGATTGAGTTATTGACTGATGAAGAAAAGACCTGGTACGAACAAGGCTATATAGTCAAATATGGTGAATGGATAGGGGACGATGAGAGTGAAAAAGACAAATTGGTTGAAGTAGCAATCTACGGCTCAGGCTCAATAATATTCTCTGACATTCTTCCAGAAGCTTTGCAGAGTAGCAGTAAGGAAATTGTAGTCTTGAAAAACACATACGGCTCGACATACCAAGAGGTTTCGACTAACGAAAAGGGAACATATGCAGAGACCCTGGTAATGACTAACTATCACGTTATTGAGCCTTTGATTGATGAAAAGGCTTTGGGAAGTAAGAAGTTTCCTTTGAGTGTATATGCAGAAGCAGATATAATAACAGAAATAGACCCGCCTTCAGCCAGAATAGTTGAAGGAGCAAGGCCTATTAGTCAGAAATATTATGTGATGATGGACGAAGAAGGAGCAGTTAAGTCCTGGGAAGCAGATGGAAACGAAGCGGAAATCAGAATAAAAGTCGACCAAGATTATGCAATAAAAGGTAAGGTTGTTGGTTTTGATAAGGGCTTAGACGTTGGGATAATTAGTATTAAAAATGTGGCATTTCAACCTTACGCTAAGTTTAGAGAGACTCCTTGCGTAGTAGGTGAACGGGTATGGATTCGACATTCTCCTATGGCTATGAGATTTAGCACTGACAGGGGATATGTGAATCAGACTGGATTGGATTTAGGAGTCGACCGTAATGGATTAGGTTGGAACAATCAAGTAAAATTAGATATTCCTTCAGCTCCAGGGTCTTCGGGCTCTCCAATATTTGATGAAGAGGGTTATATAATAGCTTTATTTCACGGTGGTTTGATTCATCAATTAGGACAAGGGTACAGTTTTATAGAAGGTGGCCATTTAGCTCATTCAGGGGTCGCTGTTGCCGAATGGTTAAAATGGCAGGGCTTCTCATACATATTTGATACAGAGCTTTATAAAGGGCAATCTGAGCTCATTGAGAGGTATTGTATACCAAGTAAGCCTTTACAATAAGACAAAAAAAAACCAGGGACGTTTTAAATCCCTGGTTTTTTCTTTTATAGGCTCTTATACTTTTATAGTTTGGTGGCCTCTCTTCCCCAGGAAATGTTTTACCTTAGCTTCCTGGACGTCTCCGACTAAGTTGTTATCTTCTATGTATTTATGAATCCTTTTCCGCTCTAAATAGTTAGCCTTCTTCAGATACTTTCTTCCGTTCTTATGACAAGATATATAAAGCTCAGGGTAAGGATTCGATTCAAAAGTTAAAATAGCTCCAGTAAATTTCTTCCGTCCTGGGACGGTGAAAGTCTGTAAGGTCTTCATTATTATTTACTTCCCTTCTCCCCATCAACCTGGGGACGGTATTTTTTGGGTATTGAAATTGGCTCTGTTAGTAAATCCCTGGTGCACATTATATCAATTAATTCTGTATCGTCTTGGTCAAATTTTCCATCTCTGAAGTCTTCCAATGTATATACTGTCAATTTTATCACTTCCCCTCAAAGAGATTATGCAATCTCTCTTGTTTCTTTTCCCAGGGTAATTCACTTAGATGAATAATCTCCAACCTGGAATCTCTCTTTATATTCTTTGCTACTTGTTTTTTATAACCCCCAGGTTCAGGATTATTTATTCTAATTATTTCTTCTAAACTATTCATTGTTTATCACTCCTTTTTATAACACGCTTTTTGAAATTCAATCAAGTCGAATTTGTCATAACAGTCAGCCTGAAAAGCCTGGCTAAATTCTTTTACAACTATTTTTTAAATAGTAATAGGAAAAAATAGTTTATTGCCTTTATTATCACGCCCAGCGAAGTATCTCCATATATTATTTTCTTTGTGAATATGGAGTGTCTTTGGAATCTGAAAAGGCTCTTTTGCGATTATCTCCATTCGATTCCCTTTTCTGCTTTTACTGATAATTTTAATCAATTCCATCTTTCTTTTGCCTCCTTTAATTTAATAGTAACCTTAATCCAGGAGATAGAACCAAGATAAACTATCTCCTGGATTCTGACTGCTACTTATACCGAATCGTTACTTCTTTTAGTAATGTATTTACAGTATCATTTATTATCTCTTTTACAGGAACAATTTTCCCAACCAATACATTACCATGATACTCTACAAGTTTATTAAGTTCTCTCGTAAAAGCTTGTTTTAACTGTTCTTGCTTAGTCATCTTAAACCCTCCTTATCTTTTCTTGATATGGTCTTATCTCGTCTTTGCTTTTCATTCGGTCAGTCGGTGAAGAGAAGGTTGACCCAGTCCCTTCACTTTTGAGGTTTCGGTTGTCAATGTGCTCCTACTTATATTATTCCCTATCTCGGTGCTTCTTAGACATATTCTTTTTACATTTCTAATTATATACCTATTAAATAGTATTGCAAATCGGGTGTAGCACTGTTCTGGTGCTCTTAGGCTACCCTGTGACAGTGAGTATATAGTTTGCTCACTCACTCCTACAAATCCTCTGTATTGCTTCCATTTACTCTGATTTATATATTTAATTCCATTTATTTTCCTTATTTATTTCCTCATCTCTGGAAAATGTGCTATAATAAAAAAAGTTAGAATAAAGAGGTTGTGAATAGTATGTCAGATATGAACAGAAAAAAACAAAAAGAAGCTTTCATCTTATCTATTAAGAATGGTTGTAGTAGAGTGAAAGCGGCTAAGGCTTGTGGAGTGGGGACTACAACAATATTCAATTGGTTACATAAAGACGAAAACTTTAAGACCGCAGTTGATTCAGCTATGGATTCCAGGATTGCAGTCGTAGAGGACGCATTATATAAGTTAGCTTCGGGCAAACAGAAATTAGACAAGGATAATAAGCCTATGTATGATACTGAGGGTAATCCTATAATGGCTCAGACTAATAATCAAGTAGTTGCTCAAATCTTTTGGTTAAAAAATAGAGGGAAAGGCCAATGGAGAGATAAACACGATTTAGAAATCACCGCTCCTAAGGTCGTTAATAAGAAAACTTTCATACAGGCAGGGGAAGAGCCTAAGATTGTAGATGAAGAGCCTATTAAAGAAGAAGACACTGAAGAGGTAGGGTAAGCATATTAACGGATAAGTGGTTATGCCGATTGTGCTAAGCGGTTGAGGTACAAACAGAAGTAAAAGATAGGGAAGTATGAGATGAAGAGTGTATTAAGGGCTCATACAATATGAGGCTCTGGGGAGAGTCTATTGACATATCAATTAACTGCTCAGTCTATCACTACGATTACATATCGTATCTAGGTATACTATCTATAAGACCCCAATGGTTAACAGGGCTTAAAACGCAAAATAAGAACGCAAATAATACAGTTTAGAGGGATTAATGATAATAACAAGAGATAATCAATATAATACAGGGGAAATGGTTGATATTCCGTACCACTTCAATCCCTATTACTGGCAAATTCCATCGTTCAATATGCTACTTAATGGCTATCTAAGAGGAATCTGGGTAGACCATCGGAGATGTGGCAAGGACATAAGAGGCTTCAATCTCATTATTCAAGAGATGTGGGAGAATCCAGGATTATACTATTATGTGTTTCCTTCACAGACCCAGGGACGCAAGATTCTATGGGAAGGGTACACTGACCCTGACGCACTTGGTGCAGGGCATAAGTTTATGGATAACTTCTTACCAAAGGGTTTACTGGTAGGGAAACCGAATAATACAGATATGAAGTTTAGTATCTATACAAAGGGTAACAGAGCACATTCAATGTTTCAGATAATAGGGACAGACCAAAACCGCTTTGAAGCTATGAGAGGGACTAATCCCAGGGGAGTCATATTCTCCGAACAGGCAAGACAGCACCCTGGAGCTTGGGACGTAGTAAAGCCTATACTGATGAAAAACGGTGGTTGGGCTATATTCCAAAGCACTCCTAATGGGAACAATCATTTTAAAGAGCTATGGGAAAACGCATTAAAGAATAAGAAATGGTTTACCTGTATGCACACAATTTTACAGACATATGATGAAAACAATAGACGTCTCATCACTAAAGCGGACGTAGCTGAAGAAATCAAGATGGGTATGAGTGAAGACTTTGCACAACAAGAATTCTATTGCAACTTTGCACAGGGACAAGAGGGAACATACGTAGGTAAACAGATGAATGAAGCACTCTTGGACGGAAGAATCTATAAACTTCCATATGACCCTTCATACCTGGTAGACACATACTGGGATATAGGAGTCGGAGATTTTGATTCAATATGGTATGTACAGCAAGTTGGAAAAGAGATTAGATTTATAGACTATATGGAGTCTCCAGGAGCAACCTGGGCTTACTGGAAGCGTAAATTCAATGATACTGGGTACATATTTGGCAATCACTACGCACCATTCGATATAAAGAATAGAGAGAAAGCGGGAAATGAAGAAGCCGCTAAGACTCGATTGGCCTGGGCTAAAGATATAGGAATAGACTTCAAGATTACTCCATATGCTTCATTCGAAAATGGTGTAGACGCTATAAGAGGAATCTTAGGACGTTGTTCATTCGATGAAGAAAAGACTGCGGTCGGTAGGAAGCATTTAGAACAATGGGGAAGAGTCTGGGACAAAAGACAGATGAGGTACACAGATTTTGAGGCCAGGAACGAACACACTCACGCAGGAGCTTCAGGACGTTATGCAGCATTGAATATAAGGCATAAAGAAGGATTCAATGTAGATAGAAAAATAGAAGAAAAGCAATTTAAGAGAAATTATAGACGTCATTCAGGGTCTATGATGGCTTCTTAAAGCAATTGTGGTAGTAGCCTAAGGGTAAGGCCTCTCACTGTGAATGAGACAATTGGAGTTCGATTCTCCGCTATCACCCCA
>Ga0315547_1000467_pt1 | contig 40453 bp, 36 predicted proteins | sample SalMarSW160240MG_2_FD_202542 | JGI IMG/M metagenome (GOLD analysis project Ga0315547, IMG submission 202542) | Salt marsh sediment microbial communities from the Plum Island Ecosystem LTER, Massachusetts, United States - Salt Marsh Sediment SW1601-240 ...
CGTCGCAGAGAAGAGTTTCCGGCCCGATTACTGTTACGCTCTGTTTGCCTTTAGCAGGATATCCAGTGCTGGGGTTAAAAACATGATGGTAACGAGTCCCTTTTTCAATGAAATATCTCTGATAATCGCCTGTTGTTGCTGTCCCAAGGTCAGAGATGGAAAGCACACCTAAGAATCCGCTTTTTCGTGGATGTTTTACTCCGATCTTCCAGGGTTGATTATCCGGGTTTTGCCCCCAGCAAAACAGGTCCCCCCCAGCATTAATAAAACCTTTTATGATTCCTATTGCGATTAAGGACTTCGAAGCAAGGTCAATGCCGTAGCCCTTTGCAATCCCGCCCCAGTCAAGCTCCATTCCTGGGAGGAGAACAAGGCTGCCATTCTCTTCTTTTATTTTATCCATTCCTATGTGTTTTAATAGAGCGTTTATCTCATTTGAGGGAGGGACATGAAGAGGACCATTGAAAAACCCCCATGCCTTGGAAAGAGGGGCTACGGTTATGTCGAAACAGCCGCTTGAGTTTTGATAAACATTTAAAGCTCTTTGGAAAAGCTCAAGAACAGGCTGGGAGGCATAGTCCCTGATTCCTGGTGAAAAATGGCCTTCGATCTCTGAGAATACGCGCTTAATTTCCTGCTCTGCGGATTTAGATGCGGTCTCCGAGCAGAATATCTTTATTTCACAGACAGTATCAAAGAAAAGGAAGGTTGAAGTGTGCCATTTTTCTCCTGTCCTACAGCCTGGTATAAGAAAAAGAAAAAAGAGAATAAGAATGCAAAGTGTTTTTGCGGAGAGCAAGGAAAATATGAAATGCTGCCATGCCCGATTAACAAACATTATAGAGTCGATGAACGAGTAGATCTTTAGCCAATAACGGTATCAATAGAATGCCTGCCCTGAACTTCCAAGAGGAAGTGGTTTGGCGCACAGATAATGCGTTCCCCAGCAAAGGATACAGGAGGAGTATAGAGGCAGATTTTATGACTGCAGGAAGACTCCCCAATCCAGGCTTTTCTGTCTTTTACAACAACAGTAATTTTCCCTTTTCTAGCCGAGAAAGATTTCGACTGGCTCTCTTTTAAAGAGACCGTTTCTATCCTGTGCCCGTCTTTAAAGATTGAAACGGATTCTCCGGGGAAAAGCCGCGCCGGCCTATCCTTCAATGATGCTATAGTTAAGCAGGAAGATGGGTTGCGGTTTTCATTCATTTCTTTCCAAAGGGAGTAAAGTTTTTTTGATCTTATATCCCAGATTTCGCCTTTTCTGACCAGGGTAAAAGAAGGGATCGCATTTTGTCTCAAAGAGCTAAAGGAGATAGCGATATCCGCCATTGACGGGTTCTGTATATATTGCCAACCTTTTTGAGAAAGGATCTGTCTAAGTTCGTTCTCTTGGGGGTGAGAGTTAAGCAGTGTAAAATTCCGTCCGGTGGATATGCCGTACTTTTGCAATTCCTCCAGGATGAAGGAGATAAACAACTGGGGACTGTCTGCAATAAGATATAGTTCGCAGTTGCCTTGCGTCGTTTTTGATGCCAGTAAGAGTGGGGTAAGTAACGGAGTGGCCAGCATTGTTTTAAAAAAACCTCGTCTATCCATTTTGATCTCCTTTTTTGGCTATATTGTTTATAACAGGATAAAGATAATCCTTGTTTTTTCTATTAAAATAAAAAAACAAACCAATTCCTCCCAAAAAAAGACCGAGAAAGAGGCCAAATACGCTCGCATATGATGAAGATGATTTTAACAAATATGATAGAAAACTTCCAGCGCCCATACCAATTAAAGAAGCAGCGAGGAGGACTCCAAAAAGGAGGATCAGGGCTTTGCTGTAATTAGATTCTGGGATTTCAATCGTGACTTCATCTCCCGGGTGTGCGTTTATGGGGTTCAGAGCAGAAAGAATTCCTTTTGATGTGTTTTGTCCAATACACAAGCTCCTAACAGAGCAGTGATGGCAGGGCTTAAGACATTCAATTTCTACTTGAGCCATGCCTTCTTTTTCAGATATAACCAAACCGTTATCATTCATTTTTTTTATTGAGACAGCCTATAGCTCCTGTTGGGCATTTTTCGATGGCTGGAATGTTTTCGGGTTTAATTTTTTTATAATCTATGATTTTAGCAAGATTGTTTTCCATAACTATTGCTTCGGGACAAGCGCGTACACATATACCGCATGCAATACAGGAATTTTTGCATAATTTTCTTGCTGTAGGGCCTCTATCTAAAGAACGGCAGAAAACGAAGATTTTCTGAGAAACTGGATGCAGCTCAATGATATTCTGGGGGCATGCATCAACACATTTTCCACAGGCTGTGCATTTGTCTTCTATGACAATCGGGAGCCCTTCTTCTCCCATGTAAATGGCGTCAAACATGCATGCTTGTACACAGTCTCCAAAGCCCAGGCAGCCATAGGAACACTGTTTGTTCCCCCCAATTAAGTGAGATGCGTAACAGGTCCTTATGCCGAGGTAATCCCCTCTGCTTTTTGCAGCTTCACGTGTGCCGCGGCAGTGCACACGCGCAACTTTCTTGATGACTTCACCGGCTTGGACTCCTAAGATTTCAGCTACCCTGCTTGCCACTTCTTCTCCGCCCACAGGGCAGCCGTTTACAGGGGCGTTTCCTTTAACAACAGCCTCGGCAAATGCACGGCAGCCGGAGTATCCGCAAGCTCCACAGTTAGCCTGTGGAAGGGCCTCTGATACCTTCGCGACTTTAGGGTCTTCCTCGACTCTGAGTTTTTTAAAGGCAAGAGCAAGCCCAACGGAAAAAAGAAATCCCAGGCTTGTCATGATAATAACAGGTATTAAGAACTCCATTTTTATATCATTCCTGAGAAACCGAGAAAAGCGAGGGCCATTATCCCGGCTACGATTAGTGCGATACCAGCTCCTTTCAAGGGTTCTGGCACATCCGCCAGGTCAAGCTGTTCTCTGATTCCTGCCATAAGAACAATGGCCAATGTAAAGCCCAGGCCGGAGCCAACCCCGAAGACTACCGCCTTTGCAAAACTATAATTATTCATAGCGGAAAGAAGAGCAAGCCCCATGATAGCGCAGTTTGTTGTTATAAGAGGAAGATAGATTCCAAGGGCCTGGTATAAAGGAGGGCTAATCTTCCGGATAAACATTTCGACAAGCTGTACGAGAGAAGCTATGACAAGGATAAAAGATACAATCTGGAGGTAGTCAAGGTTATATGGGATAAGAATCCAGTGGTTGATCATCCATGTGAAAACAGCGGTAATAGTCATGACGAAAGTGACGGCCAACCCCATGGAGACAGCAGAGTCTATTTTTTTACTAACTCCTAGGAAGGGGCATATTCCAAGAAAATAATGGAGAATATAATTATTAATTAGAACCGCTGAAATGAAGAGAAGAATAAATTCCACTATACTGTCCTTTTTACTGTCTTCTTTTTTGTTTTGCTTTCAATGAAAAGCGCTAAAGCAAGCAGGATCCCAAGCGTCATAAAGGCTCCAGGAGGAAGGATCATTATTATCCAGGGTTTGAACCAAGCCCCCATGACTTGGTGTCCCAGGAAAGTCCCTGCCCCCAGGATTTCTCTTATTGAACTTAAAATTAACAGTGCAATAATAAACCCTGTGCTCATACCAAGTGCGTCTATAAGAGAACGGCCCACGGAGTTCTTTGAAGAAAATGCTTCCTGACGGCCTAGGATTATGCAGTTAACAACTATTAAAGGAAGATAAGGCCCAAGGCTTTTAGAAATAGGGGGAAAAAATGCCTGAAGGAACCTGTCGGCCATCGTGACAAAAGTAGCGATAATCACGATGTAACAGGCAATCCGAACCTGACTCGGGATAAGTTTTTTTATGCTAGCCACTACGATAGAACTGAATATCAGCACAAAGCTTGTTGCAAGACCCATTGCAATACCATTGATGACAGCATTTGTAACTGCAAGTGTAGGGCACAGGCCCAGAAGCTGGCGAAAGACTGGATTCTCCTTCCATAAACCTTTGATGTATTCTTGAGCGATGCTTTTAGCTGGCATCTTTTCCCTCGCTTCCGAACTTGCCATCTTTTTTCAAGCTTTTTAACTGCTCTAAAGAAAGGTTGACGATTTGCAGCACTTTCTCTGAAGATATTGTTGCACCGGTGATTGTATTGATTTCAGCTTGAGAGAGTTCTTCAATGGAGGACGATGCGGGTTTGTGCAGGCTGAGAGAGCCGCTGCTGTCCCTGTTTTCCCAGTACTTGAGGAAAGATTCTTTATCTGTGATTTTAGCCCCAAGGCCAGGAGTTTCCTTCTGTTCAAGAATGGTCAAACAGTTGATTATTGTAAGAGAAGGGTTTATCCCGTACATTAATTCGATTTTATCCTGAAAGCCTGTTCCAGAGGTGTAGATAGCATAACCCAGGAGATTTCCGTTGTTGTCTTTTCCTGCATAGATGATGAAATCTTTTTCTTCATACAATTTCTGACTGCTGCTTGTTCCCGGAACAACAGAGATGATAGCCTCTTCTATTTGCATTTGTTTGTTTAGCGCTATTCGGTTTTTTGTCAGATGTCCGACACTTGCAAGAAATCCACCAGAAATGATTCCGACCGATGTCAGAACTATGATCATTCTGGAGGAAAGGCTCATTTTTTCCTCCTTTCTCCCAGAATGCGGGGTCGAGTAGAGCGGTTAAGAAGCGGAACAAAGATATTCATAAAGAGTATAGAAAACATGACGCCTTCGGGGAAACCGCTAAAAAGCCGCATCAGCCCGACAAGGGCACCAATGCCTAAAGCATAAATCCAGGTGCCGAGTTGGGTAACCGGCGATGTGACCATGTCTGTGGCCATAAAGAAAGCACCTATCAGGAGACCTCCTGCCAGGACGTGAAACAGAGGAGAGGCATATTGGTCCGGGTTGACAAGCCAAAAAACTCCTGTAAAAACACTTAAAGCACAAATGATTCCAACAGGTATGCGCCAGTTTATGGCACGCTTGTAGAGGAGAAAGGCAGCTCCAAGCATAAGGGCAATGGCTGATGTTTCTCCTAAACAACCGCCAATGTTTCCCCAGAAGAGGTCTTTTAGAGGAGTCAAGGCACCCTGGGCAACCGCATCCTGGAATTTTAAATTTCCAAGGGGAGTAGCAAAGGTTGCTGTATTGAGTTTTAGTGTGACAGGGGAGATCCATGTTGTCATAGCAACAGGAAATGCTGTCTGGAGAAAAGCACGGCCAACCAAAGCAGGATTAAAGATATTATCCCCCAATCCACCGAAGACCTGTTTTCCAAGAGCTATTGCTACAACCGCTCCAATAACAGCCAGCTCTAAAGACAAGGATGGAGGAAGAGTCATTGCCAGAAGCAGCCCGGTGATTATTGCAGATCCGTCCCAGAGTGAATTCATAGGTTTCTTTCTTACCCAGAGGAAAAGAGCTTCTGTTGCCAAACTGGCAGACACACAGAGTGCAAACAGGACTAGTGCTCTGAGCCGGAAGAAATAGAAAGATGCGAATGCCGCTGGCGTAAGGCTGATGATAACGGCATACATGATTTTTGGCACTGAATCTTTATCTTTAAAGTGAGGTGATGATTGAAGAATAAATGTTTTATTTGTCATCATGCACTCTTTTTGCGTTTCATGCTTATAATTCTATCTTTCCCTAGACGAATCCAGTGAACCAGCGGAATGTTTGCTGGACAAGAGTATTGGCAGCACCCACATTCTACGCAGTCTAAGATACCCCAATTTTCTGCCTCAGGCAAATTGTCAAACTTGACATATTTCATGAGCTGAGTAGCAACAAGATGCATAGGACAGTGGTCTGCACATCGGCCGCATTGAATGCAGTTGTATTCAAAAGAAGGATTAGGTTCTTTCCATGATAAGATGCCTGAAGTTCCTTTGATGACAGGGACTTCTGGAGTCCATTGTGTGAGGCCCATCATTGGGCCTCCCATTATCAGGACATTCACATCTTCCTCAAACCCGCCGCAAAAATCAACCACGCTTTGGAAAAGACTTCCGATCCTGACGATCAGATTCTTAGGCTCTTTGATGCCTGCTCCGGAGACGGTGAGGCCTCTCTCATAGAGCGGCTTTCCCTGGTTGATGGAATCCCAGATGGCCTTTGCTGTTCCAACGTTCTGGACCACAACACCGACATCAAAGGGAAGCCCGCCTTTTGGGACTTCTCGGTTTAGAAGGGAAAAAATCAAATTTTTTTCAGCCCCTTGGGGGTATTTTGTCTTGAGGAGAACAGCTTCTGCAGGGAAGCCATCTGTTTTCTTCTGGAAAAGATTGAAAGCATCCTGCTTGTTATTTTCGATACCCACTATAATCCGTTTGGCCCCGGTGGCGATGCGGGCGAGTTCTGCTCCCTTGAGTATATCTTCTGTATATTCAAGCATTAGCCTGTGATCGGCTGTGAGGATAGGCTCACATTCACAGCCATTTATGATGATTGTGTCAATGGGCTTGTCTTTTGGTGGGGCAAGTTTCACGGCGGTTGGAAAGGCTGCGCCTCCAAGGCCCACTATCCCTGCCTCCCTTACCTTTCTGCAAATCTCATTCGGGTCCAAAGAGAAAGGGTCTTTAACTCCCTTTATTTCTGGAGATAAGCGGTCTTCTCCGTCGTTGGCAATAGTGACAGTTAAAACTGGCTTTCCAAGCGGGTGATTAAAGCCGTCTACAGAGAGTACTTTTCCTGATACGCTTGCGTGTACAGATGCAGAAAAAAGGGATTTTGCTTCGCCGATTTTTTGTCCGAGAGATACTTCATCACCTTTCTTGACTAATGGTTCAGCCGGGCTTCCAAAATGCTGATGGAGGGGAATATAGACTTTTTCAGGGGCAGGCATGGGTTCGAAAGGCTTATCTGCTGTAAACCACTTGTCCTCGGGAGGATGAGTTCCATGCGGAAAAGTTTTTGATTTCATCGTGTGGAGTATAAAAAAATTTAATGCTAAAGTCTATTAATTATACAGTGGTGTTGTCAACCCCAAAATTAAAAATTAAAGGTCCCCAATCTCTATTTCAAATTTGATTATTAAAATTTTATTTTTGCGTTTTATTCATCACTCATGTAAGATAAGGAAAATTATTAGATGCGTTTTGAGACTGAAAATGGAAGATAATACTGATATAGAAATCAGAGAAGTAAAAACACACAAGGAAATGAAAAAATTTATCTACCTGCCTGAAAAAATTCATACTGGAAGCGAAAACTGGGTTCATCCTATTTATCAGGATGAATGGAAATACTTTAATTCGAATAAGAATAAAGCATTTTCCTTTTGCGAGACAGTTCTGCTGCTTGCCTATAGAGAAAAACATGTTGTCGGCAGGATAATGGGCATTATCAACAACCGGTATAATGACAGCCGGAAGGAAAAGACAGCCCGGTTTGGATATTTAGAAACGTGGAAAGACGAGGATGTGGTCCGTTCTCTTCTATGTTATATTGAGGACTGGGCACGAAAACAAGGAATGACAAGGATCATCGGTCCATATGGTTTTACAGACCAGGATCCAGAGGGGTTTTTAATAGAAGGCTTTGAGAATCGTGCAACAATAGCCACTTATTATAACTTTGAATGGATGCCTGGACTTGTGGAAAAACAGGGATATACGAAGGATATAGATTATTTTGTATATAAGCTTGAGGTTCCCAAGGTGATTCCAGAATTTTACAAGAGAATTTACGAGAGAGTAAAAAGAAATGGAAATTTCAAGATTGTTGAATTCAGTAAAAAAAAAGAAATCAAGAAGTGGATAAAACCAGTGCTTAATCTTATGAACGAATGTTATATTGGAAGCAATGTTTATGGATATGCTGCCCTTGATGAACAGGAAATGGAACAGTTAGCAAAGCGTTACATGCCTGTCCTGGACCCGAGGTTTTTAAAGGTTGTAACAAAGGATGATGATATTGTAGCCTTTGTCATCGGAATGCCTGATATGACTAAGGGCATTCAAAAAGCCAGGGGAAGACTTTTTCCTTTAGGGTTGTTTAAAATCCTGAGAGAGGTTAAGAAGACGAAACAGTTGGACTTACTGCTTGGTGCGGTTAAAGAGAAATACCGTGGACGTGGTATAGACGTACTTATGGGTGTGAATATGCTTATGTCAGCCAGTGAAGCTGGCCTGGAAGTGATAGATGCGCATCATGAGATGGAAGAAAATGTGAAGGTAAGGGCTGAAATGGAAAAGATGGGAGGGAAAACATATAAACGCTTCCGTGTTTATGGGAAAAGTCTGCTTGATAATCATTTCTACAAGCAGGAAGGATAACTATGAGGACTAATAATCGGAATTTTGATGCACTGAGGCCGGTAACGATTATCCCTGACTATATAGATTTTGCTGATGGTTCTGCTCTTATAGAAATTGGCAAAACCAGGGTTAGTGCAACAGCCACTATTGAAGAGAAAGTTCCAATTTTTCTGAGAGGAAGCAATAAGGGATGGATCACAGCCGAATATTCCATGCTTCCTCGTGCCACTGAAAAAAGAACTGTCCGCGAAAGAATACGCGGTCAACTTTCTGGCCGCACACAGGAAATTCAGCGTCTTATAGGGAGGGCTCTCCGTGCATCAATAGATCTCAGTATTCTGGGTGAGAGGACAATTATCATTGATTGTGATGTACTGCAAGCTGATGGAGGGACGCGGACAGCTTCTGTCACAGCCGGCTGTGTTGCGTTGGCCCTTGCACTGAAAAAAATGATGGACGCAAACATCCTTAACGAGATGCCTTTGAGGAATTTGGTAAGTGCAGTCAGCGTAGGCATTGTTGCTGACAACATGCTTCTCGATCTTGATTATAGAGAAGACTCAAATGCAGATATTGACATGAATGTAATTGAAACAGACTCGGGTCAAATCGTAGAGATTCAAGCAACTGCTGAAAAAAATCCATTCTCAAAGAAGCAATTTGATGAATTATTCGAGCTTGCCGATAAAGGGATAAAGGAACTTATCCATGTCCAGAAGGTGCTGCTTAAAAAAAAGAGCCTTCTTTTCATGGCTTACGGATAATCTTTTGTCAGCTAAGGAGAAAATTATATGAATCGCATATTAGTTACAGGAGGGGCTGGTTTTTTAGGAAGCCATCTATGTGAATCTCTCCTTGAAAAAGGAAAAGATGTCATCTGCATCGATAACTTTTTCTCGGGAAGCAAGGATAATGTCCGCCATCTGTTTTCACATCCCTATTTTGAGTTGATCCGTCACGATATTATCCATCCGCTCTTTGTGGAGGTTGATAAAATCTACCACCTTGCCTGCCCTGCTTCCCCTTATCATTACCAGTATAATGCGATAAAGACAATAAAAACGAATGTTATGGGCACAATAAACATGCTCGGCCTCACAAAAAGAATTAAAGCACGTATTCTTCTTACTTCTACCTCTGAAATCTATGGGATGGCTGAAGTACATCCACAACCAGAAGTTTATTGGGGCAATGTCAACCCAATTGGTATCCGAAGCTGCTACGACGAAGGTAAAAGAGTGGCCGAAACATTAATGATGGACTATCACCGCCAGAATCGAGTCGACATCAAAATTGTCCGTCTTTTCAACACTTATGGTCCCAGAATGGCCTTAAACGATGGCAGAGTTATCAGCAATTTTATTGTCCAGTCATTGAAAGGAGAACCTCTTACTGTTTATGGGGATGGAAGCCAGTCGCGTTCTTTCTGCTACGTTTCAGACCTCATTAAAGCACTTCAGCTAATGATGGAAACAGAAGGTTTTATTGGCCCGCTTAACCTGGGGAACCCCAAAGAATTCACTATCCTTGAACTGGCAGAAAAAATATTACACCTGACGAAAAGTTCTTCAAAAATCATTCATAAGCCTCTACCGCCGGATGATCCGGTACGGCGCTGCCCGGATATTTCTTTGGCTAAAGAAAAACTAAGCTGGGAGCCTAAAATTGATCTGGATGAGGGGTTAACAAGAACAATTGACTATTTCAGAGAAAGATTGTGTATAAATAGTTAAAGACCTTTAAAAAAATAAAATAAAATTTTATAATACAACTTGAAACTTAGAAAAGTAAGTTTAAATAAACCGCCTCTTTTATTTAAAGGCGAATTTTCAAGGAGGTAATGATGACATTTGTCTCCATTTTAATTTTAATCGGAATCATAATTGTTATCCTTGTTTTACTATCAATTCTTATAGCAAAGCAGTATAGGAAAGTCGGGCCCAATGAAGTTCTTATTATATCCGGAGGAAGAAAAAGGTCTGTACTCCAGCCTGACGGAACAAAGCGAAAAATAGGCTACCGCTATCGTTTGGGTGGTGGAACATTCGTGTGGCCATTCTTAGAAACAGTTGATATTTTACCAATCGACGTTATCAACTTGAGTATTAAGATTCCTGAAGTCCTAACCTATGGCGGAATACTCATCATGGCAGACGCTTCTGCTCAAGTTAAAATCGACTCGAATGAAAACTCCATACGCCTCGCTGCCGAGCAATTCTTGGGTACAGGGAAAGATGGTATCCGCGACATATCATCGACTATCCTTGAGGGAAAAATGAGAGCTGTTATTGGCACCATGACTGTTGAGGACATATACAGGGGAAGAGGCGAATTTGCAGACAAGGCGATAAAATCTGTGGAAAATGAATTCTCCCGTATGGGGCTGACTTTGATCTCCTTTGCCCTCAAAGAAATAAGCGACACGCAGGGATATCTTGATGCACTTGGCAAACCTCAAATTGCAGCAGCCAAGCGCGATGCCACTATTGCAGAAGCAGAGAATGAAAAAGATGCAGTGATTAAATCATCCGCAGCCAGAAAAGAAGGAGAAGTTGCCCGTCTTAATGCTGATGCACTCATCGCTAAGGCCCAGTGGGAAAACGAAGCAAAAAAGGCAGAATCTCAAGTCCAGGTAAACCAAAAGAAAGCTAGGGCAGATTTTGCTTATGAGCTCGAGCGTTCTTGTCTAAATCAAGACATTAAAAAAGAAGAAGCCAAGGTAAAACTTATAGAAAAAGAAGAATCTATTAAGCTTGAAGCCCTGGAGATTACACGAAGGGAGAAAGAACTCGACTCCAGCGTGATTAAACCTGCAGACGCTCGTAAATACCAGATAAAGGCTGAAGCTGAAGCCGAAGGATTCCGCATCCAGGCTGAGGCCAAGGGAAAATCGGAAGCTCTCAGGCTTGAAGCACAGGCAGAAGCTGAAAAGATTAAACAAAAAGGTATGGCCGAAGCCGAAACCATGCTAAAAAAGGCAAATGCATGGGAAAAATACAACCAGGCAGCAATCCTCGAAATCTATCTTAAAAGCCTTCCTGAGCTGGCAAGAGCTGTTTCCGAACCGCTGTCAAAGGTCGATAAAATCGTCCTTGTCGGTGGAGATAAAGGGACAGGTGCAACAAAGATAACCTCTCAGGTAGCAGACATCCTTGCTCAGATGCCCGATGTAGTTGAGTCCTTAACAGGGGTTGATCTGAAAAAATATTTTAAAGATAAACTCACGCCTGAAAAGAAAGAAGAAAACTAATTATCTGACGAGAAAGAACAAATGATAGTATCAGATAAAGCAAATCAAATCGGTGAATCTCCCACTCTAAAGGTAACGGCCAAAGCTAAGGCCATGAAGGCCGAAGGCATTGACGTTATAGACCTAAGTGTAGGCGAGCCGGATTTCCCTACACCGGAGAATGTGAAATCAGCCGGGATAAAAGCCATAGAGGAAAACTTTACAAAGTATACCCAGGCTGATGGAATCCCACTGTTAAAAGAAGCAATTATCAGCAGGATGAAACAAGATCTGGGCCTGACATATGAAAAAAATGAACTCATTGTCTCCTCTGGCGCAAAAAGTGCCCTCTATCATCTTATGCTTGCCTTGGTAAACGAAGGCGATGAAGTCATCATTCCCTCCCCCTACTGGGTCACTTATCCGCATGCTGTTTCACTTGCAAAAGGGAAAGCAGTAATCATCCCAACCAAAGAAGAAAACGGCTTTCTGCTTACTCCGGAGCAGTTGGAATCAGCCATCTCTCCTGCAACAAAAGCCGTCCTTTTGAACAACCCTTCCAACCCCACAGGAACTGCATATCAAAAACATGAGCTTGAAGCTCTTGCAGACATTGTTATGGAAGAAAACATCTGCGTTATTGCAGACGAAATATACGAAAAACTTATCTTCGACGACTTTCACTTTGTAAGTTTTGCCTCTCTTGGGGAAGACATAAAAAGGAAAACAGTTATTATCAACGGGGTTTCAAAGGCCTATTCAATGACAGGATGGCGGATAGGCTATGCGGCAGGCTCTTCAGAAATCATAAGTGCAATGGCCAGGATTCAGAGCCACACAACGTCAAATGCCTGCTCGATTTCCCAAAGGGCAAGCCTGGAAGCACTCAGCGGACCCCAGTATGAAATTTCAAAAATGGTATCCGAATTCCAGAGGCGAAGGAATTACGGCTTGATGAGACTCCAATCTATTCCTAATATTTCCTGTTTTAAGCCAAAAGGAGCTTTCTATCTTTTCCCCAATGTTTCTTCTTCCTACGAAAAAGAATTCAATAATGTCCTGATCCGCAACTCCTACGGCCTTGCTTATTACCTGCTAAAAGAAGCCAAAGTTGCAGTCGTTCCTGGAGATGCTTTTGGCAGTGATGATTATATCCGCATTTCCTATGCAACATCCATGGAAAACCTTGAAAAGGGCATGAACAGAATCATTGAAGCTTTGTCCCGCCTGAAGACAGCCAAAAAGGTCCAACGTATCCGCTTAAACAATACTCAAACACGGATAAAAAAATCCGTCCCTGTCGATTCCTCTATATCCGTACAGATGAGAGATGCGCTTACATCCGAAATGGAAACACATATCGGTTATGAGAACTATTTTGAGTGGAATGCAAACATTAACGGCGTCATTGTGCAACTGCGTACAAATGTGTCCCACCTGTATGATTTTTGGGTCGAGAACTGGTATCCAGCCCAGCTTGAAGCAGACCTGGAACCACATGGCATTATTTACGCCATAGATGGGATATCAGGAAGAGAACCGCGCTCTTTTTACAATTCTGAGACTAAAACAGGCATACTTGTTAATACAGACAACTACGGGCCGTTACGCAGCCTCGCTCTCGGTCTTGTTGCGGATGTCTCTGAAAGGATTTTCAATGTTCATACGATCCGGGGGATGTCTGCAGACATGGAAGGAGATGGATTGATTCTTGTCGGACCAAAAGGAACAAAAAAAACCGAACTGTTTTTATCCCTGCTTCAGGATAAGAGATTTCGTCTTCATGCTAATGATGTTGTTTTTGTCCGTTTTTCAGGAGGAACAGCGCTGGCTGATTCATCCGAAAGAAAATTTTACATGCCTACAAACACAGTGAAATCCCTCCCTAAATTGGCACCTCTTTTTGACAACAGCAAATGTGAAAATGTTATTACTCGAAAAGAAGAGTGCCAAAATGACAAGTGCTTGCAGCTCGATGATTGTAGACTCGACAGGGGTTCCCCATTTTGCTATGAGGCAGCAAAAAGCTCCTATTCAATGCTTGATCCCTACTGGATAGAAGGCCCGGCAAAACACGTAAAACGTACGGTTCTCAGGTGGATATTTATCCTTCGCTGTGATGCGGTCTCTCCACCTTTTGTAAAGATGGACCCTGAAGACGCTTTGCGCACTCTTGAGTATGGTGAGAGCCTTGGAATCAAGAAAGACATCGGCTCATCCAAAAGCCAACCATATTACAACCCACATCTTCTGGTGGCAACTGGAGAACGAATGGAATTTCAAAAGAATTTCTTCAGGCGCATTCTAGAAAACATACCCTGCTATTTATTCAACAGCGGAGCAGCTTCGGCAGAGGATATAAAGCGCATAGTGTCAGGAGAAGATAAGACTTAAGGTTAAATCCTATTAATGGCATATTGAAATGGACAAAAGCATTTATAACCAGGAAGCATATAAAAAGTTTTCAGAGGAACTTCAGAGAGTTTTAAAAGGCCCTAATATAAAAACAGTAGATTTAAAATGGCTTGAACCTCGGGCAAGAGAAACAGGGATTAGAACAAAATACGGGTCTTATGGCTGGAGATCAGCCATATCAAGCCGGATTGCTCCTAAAACAGTCTACCTCGGCAGGGAAGCAGTAAGGCTTCCGCGGCCGACTCCAGTTCACAAATCCATAATTGCTAATGCTCCAGAAGAACTGGATAAAGTTCTCCACCTGCTTCGTACACTTCCTTTCTATCATATAAGGCGGCAGATGGGAGAAAATGACTCATTCAACCCTATGTGTAATCTCTATGTTTCTGATGCAGACCTCATTAACCGCCGGATCGGGCTCATGTGGGGAACAACCATGTTTAAGCCTGGAAAACGGCCCGGTCCAGAATTTACAATGATCCACATTCCCGAAGAGCACCCACTCCGTCAGCAAATACTTGCTATACCGGAATATAATATCAATGTCGCTCTCGGAACAGACTACTTAGGAGAGGATAAAAAAGGATTTCTCCGCCAGGCAATGTGGATGGCCGATGAGCAGGGGATGATAGGTCTTCATTCAGGAACAAAGCTTGTCACTGTTAGAGATCCCGATAACAAACTCAAAACCTATGGTGTTTTTCTTTTCGGATTGACAGCGACAGGAAAATCCACCTGGTCCTGCCACCAACTGGGACTCGATTATGGAAAGGGAGAAAAAACGTTAGTAACTCAAGATGATATATGCTTTTTGAGAAAAGATGGTTCAGCCTTTGGATCAGAAAACAATTTCTTTGTGAAAACAGATGTTGAACAAGAATATCAGGAAGCGATGTACAATGCCCTAATCGATAAAACCGCTCTCTTTGAAAACGTCATGATCAAATCCAACGGAGATGTAGATTTTCTGGATGAAAGCCTAACGGCAAATGGAAGAGCCGTTCTTCAGCGGAACAAACTCAAAGTCAACATAAAAGGCAAGACGGTAGGCATCTTCTCTAAAACCATAAACCTCCCGCCGCTGGAAGAACTGGATGGGATTGTATTTGCCTTTATCACACGGAGGAACACCATAATGAACTTTGCCCAGGAACTAACTCCTGAACAGGCAGTTCTTGCATACCTCTGGGGGGAAAGCACCCACAGCTTTGCCAGTCAGCCTCTCAAGGCTGGAGAATCCGTGCGCATCGTTGGGACAGATCCTTTCATAGTCGGTTCCATGGCTAGAAAAGTCAACCGTTTCTACGATATCATAATGACTCTTGCCAGCAATTATCCGGGAAAAGTCAGATTTATGCAGTACAACACAGGAGGAATGGGAGAGATCATTGAGACTTCTGAGGAGAACGGGAAAACGAAAAAGAGGCTTGTCCGTAAAGTTGCCCGTGTTCCGATCAGCCTCATGTCCCAAATTCAAAGAGGCGATCTGCGCGGAACTAACTCCTATGAAAAAGGAAAACTCGGAACAAAGGAAATCAAGCTTGCCGAAGGAAAGAGCCTTGAGGAATGGAATGTCCATAAATTCTATTCTGAAGAACAAATCCAGACTTATATCAAGGACCTTGTCGAAGGAAGAAAAAAATTTACAGAAGAAATATCAGAGGAAGGACTTCGGAACGAAGTTCTCTATGCTGCAGAACGTTCCTTCCGTATAGATAAAAGCGCAAGAAAAACGAGTATTTCTGTGCCCGAAATGGGTTCTAAAGGGGAGGAAATATTCTCTTACAGGGAATCCAAATCACGACCGCGTCGTGCCGGATTCTGGCGTAGCCGTTAACTCAATTCTTCTTCTATTTTCTGGGCTAAGAGATGAAGCAGAATTAGATGTATTTCCTGAATCCGTGGGGTTTCCTCTGAAAGCACATCAATAAGGAAATCAGGAAGAGATGCAAGTTTACCTCCTCCCTCTCCCGTAAAAGCAGCGGTTAGCAATCCTCTCTTTTTGGCTGTTTTAATGGCTGCGATCACGTTTGGAGAATTGCCGCTTGTTGAAAGGCCCACAGCAATATCGCCTTTAGTTCCAAGCGCTTCTATTTGGCGGCTGAATACATAATCGAAAGATGAGTCATTGGCAATAGAAGTCAGGGCAGACGTATCTGTTGTCAATGAGATTGCGCAAATAGCAGGCCTGTCTATTAAAAACTTGTTTACAAGTTCTGCACAAAAATGCTGTGCCTGGGCTGCGCTCCCACCGTTTCCAAAAACAAGAATCTTGCGGCCTGCTTTCAAGCTTTCACACATTCTGTCGGCCAGGCTTTGAAAAAGACAGCCCTTATTTTTAGAAAATTCCTCCATTATATATGACAGGTTTTTGATTATGTTTTGACAGTTCACGTTTTCTCCTTTCTTCGATTATAGCATTTTACCATTATCATTTACTATCCAGAATTATTCAGGAATTCCCCAAGTTTTTTTATCTCGTATATTCTGCTGGATCAGGTCAGCTGCTTCTATGAAATAATTTTATTCATTTAGACCTGAAAGGATTGTGCTTTGAATCTTGCTTAGGAGAGCAGGGATTGAATCCCGATCCATTCCTCGAACAGAAACAGGAGGATAGAAAGTGACTCTGATATTTCCTTTTTTTATAAAAAAGCTCCCCTTTGGCATGAGTTCGTATGTCCCCTTTATCGTTATAGGAACGATGGGAACCTGGCTGTTAACAGCAAGAAAAAAACCGCCGCGTCTTAAACGCTGAAGCCTGCCATCGTAGCTCCTTGTCCCTTCAGGAAAAATGAGGAACGAATATCCTTTTTCCTTCATAAGCTTTGATGCTTTTTCTATGCTTTCTATGCCTCCTCTTTTACCTCTGCGGTCCACGCTTACGAAATTTACGTGCCTCATGACTTGACCAATAACAGGGATTCTGAAGATTCCTCTCTTAAGGATGACCCTTACTGGTTGTGGAATAAGCATCACCATAAGGGGCCCGTCCAGAATACTCAGATGGTTGGGCATGAAAATATAGGATTTTTTCTTGTCTATATTCTCGAGGCCAGAGACTTCAAGACGAATACCCAGTATCTTCTGCCCGAACTTGAGGACTCCCTTGGTTATCCAGAAGATAGGTAGTTTCAATCTCAAAATATAGAGGATAATTAAAAAGGGAATTACAAGAATGATTATTACGACGTAAACAAGAAGAAGAACAATTGTCCTCATTTTAATGTTCTAGGATTATAGCACATATCCTGAATTATTCATAAAAAAAAAGACTTGACAGGGTATATTATTATGTGCATATTATAGATGTATAGATTAGACATGCGAATTATGCATGTGGCGGAGGTAATAGTGAGTGAAGTAAAAACAGTAAGAAAAAACATTAACTTTCCTATTGAATTAGTGGCAGAAATAAACTATATGACGAAAGAATTAAAAATTGATTTTAGCAAATTTATTCGTGAAGCCTCAGAAGAATATGTTAGTCATATCAAAAAGGCAAAACTCGAGAAGGAACTTGAAGAGGGGTATAGAGCAAAGGCTAAATTGAACCTCAAAATATGCGAAGATTTTAAACATGTAAACGGAGAAAATCTTTAGTGAGTGACGAATTAAAGAGGGGAGAAATAGTTTTAGTCACTTTGGACCCTGCAAAGGGAGCTGAAAAGAAAAAGACAAGACCTTGTTTAGTAATTCAAAATGATACAGGAAACAAATTTTCTCCTCTGACAATCATCGCGGTTATAACAAGTCAAAAGGAAATTGATAAGCAATATCCTACAGATGTTTGGATTGATAAGGGAGAGGGGGGATTAAATTATCCAAGTATCGTTCAATGTGATCAAATAAGAACAATCGATAAGAAGAGAATAGTAAAAAGATTTGGCCGTTTGGATATTTCAATGATGAAAAAAGTGGATAAAGCCTTGAAAATTAGTTTGGATTTAAACTAATATCCTGAAAAATAAATCTGTCCCCTTTCTTTCTTTTCTGTATACTTTATAGTACACTACTTTAAAGTATACAAATATGAGGTTGCTATGTTTATTAATAGAACTGCTGAACTTAATTATTTAGAAAGCTTAAATAAAATCAAAAGATCTCGTCTATTAATTTTATATGGCAGACGGAGAATCGGGAAAACAGAACTATTAAGACAATTTTCTAAGGATAAAAAACATCTGTTTTTTTCATCTGACCTTTCTTCTGAACAAGAACAATTAAGACAATTTACTGAAAAAATCTATCAACTGACAAGAGACTCATTTCTTCAGAATCAACCTTTCAACTCATGGGAAGCTCTTTTTAGATACGTTTTCGATCATCTTTCCAAAACTATCCCCCTCGTCATAATCGATGAATTTCCCTATCTTTGTATATCCAATAATGCACTCCCTTCAATAATACAAAAAATATGGGATGAGAATGAAAAAACAAGCAGTATCTTTCTTATTTTATGCGGTTCATATATGAGTTTTATGGAAAGAGAGGTTTTGGGAAGTAAAAGCCCTTTATATGGAAGGCGAAGCGGACAAATTATTTTGAAGCCTTTAAATTTTAAAGATATTAATGAATTTTTTCCTGGTTATTCTATGCACGAACTTGTTTACAGCTATGCTGTAGTAGGAGGATCCCCTGCTTATCTTCAGCGATTCAACAGCAGAAAGACTATAAAGCAAAATATTAAAGAAGAGATTATGAACAAAAATGCATTTCTTTATATTGAACCTCGATTTTTACTTATAGAAGAGCTAAGAGAACCATCTGTCTATTTTTCAATATTAAAGGCAATTGCTTATGGAAAGACACGATTGAATGATATAGTCCAGGAAACAGGTCTTAAAGAACGTTACAAGGTCAACAAATATTTATCAGTACTTCGCGAGCTTCATATAATAAAAAGGGAAGTCCCTATAACTGAAGATAAGCCTCACAAATCCAGGAAAGGCATTTATTTACTCACTGATCCATTTTTCAGGTTCTGGTTCAGGTATATTTTCCCTAATATGAGTTATTTAGAAGAAGGCGATATTGATTTTGTCTGGAAAGAAAAAATAAAACCAGATTTTGATAATTTTGTAGGATTTATTTTTGAAGATATATGTATTCAGAAACTTAAGAGTTTGAATATTGTAAATAAACTTCCTTTCAAAGCAAAAAGTATCGGACGATGGTGGGATAGAAATCATGAAATTGATATTGTTGCTTTTGATGATAAAGGCTCTTTTTTATTTTGTGAATGCAAATGGACAGCAAAAAAAATTGGATTAAACATACTGGATGACCTTAGAAAAAAGGCAGAAAAATTTCCTGATGCAGTAATAAAATATTATGGATTCTTTTCAAAATCTGGATTTACAAAAGAATTAGAAGAGATGTCGAGAGAAAGAAGAGATATTTTACTGTTTAATTATTAAGGAAAATAAAAAAGGCTTGATGTCGTATCCTATATTGAGTACAATTGTACTCAAACAGGAGTTAGGTTATGTTAGAAAGCTTATACATTACAAAATCAAGGATAAGACAGGATTTGCTTACTCTCTTTTTCACCAATCCATCTCAGAAATATTACTTAAGGGAACTCCAGCGTATATTAGGCTATTCTGCTGGTAGTATACGCAGAGAGCTTTTAAAATTTCAAAAAGATGACCTATTCAATACTCAAAAAGTAGGAAATCTACTCTACTATTCACTTAATACCAAACACCCCCTATTTAAAGAACTGAAAAGTATTGTTTCTAAAACTGTAGGGGTTGAAGGTAGCTTGAGGAAAGCATTATCGTCTGTCAAGAAAATAAAGATAGCATTTATCTATGGCTCCTTTGCCACAAGACGCGAAAAAGGAACCAGTGACATAGACCTTATGATAATAGGTAACCCGGACACCTCTTTATTAAACGAAAAGGTTGTGGAATTAGAAAAAAGACTGAAGAGAGAAATAAACCCAACTATCTATTACATGGAAGAGTATAAAACCAAGAAAAGAGCTAAAAGTGGCTTCATGCTGGAACTATTAAAAAATCCAAAGATAATGTTGATAGGTAAAGAGAATGATTTATAAAGACTCGAAAGAAAATCTTTTAAGAGAGGGGTTAATTAAGAAGTGTCCCGTGGACTGGAAGGCTGTAAAAAATCTCATAAAACGAGCCTATATTGACCTAAAGACTGCTAAAAGGAACATAGACGATGACGAAGAATGTGCCTACACTTACGCCTATAATGCCATGTTACGCTCAGGACTGGCTTTAATGTTCAGCGGAGGCTTCAGACCCGAAATTAAAAATAAGCATCTAACCGTTGTGAGATTTGCAAGTTCAGTCCTGGGCGATGAATTCAGGAAACTTATTAACGATTATGATTTTATGAGGAAAAAGAGAAACAGGTTTATTTATGAGCCTGAGATTCCATGCTCAATGAAAGAAGCAAAGGATGCCATTAAAACGGCGAAGGAATTTGTCGATAAGATTTCTATATTGATAAGAGAAAAAAGCCCTCAAGGAGAATTCGACTTTAAAAAGGATTAAGGAAAATGAACTGTGCAATTTACACAAGAGTATCAACGGATATGCAAGCCGAAAAGGAGTTTTCCTCTTGTGAGGCTCAAGAGGAAAAGATTAGAGCCTTTATTAAAAGCCAGAATAATTGGAAGGTTTTTAATGTTTATTCCGACGCCGGTTACACAGGGGCCAATCTTAACCGTCCAGCTTTACAAGAACTACTTGAATATATAAAGCAAGGGAAGAGCAATATTATTCTTGTCTATAAAATTGACCGGTGATCAACAGGTACCTATTATTATACAGAGCTTTCCCTTTTTCTTGAGTTGACAATTAAAATCTATTTATTCTTAAAGGATTATTCTATTAGAATAATGCTAAAAGAATAATCTCATCCCCCTGCAAGAAAGTATCTTGAAAAATACGGATGCTCTATAGGAGGCGCACAAAAAGCAATAGATGCCTTACTTTCTAAAGATTTAATCGAAAAAGATGAAGAAAGTAGATACAGATTAACCGATCCGATCATGGGGAAATGGCTGTGTAGTGAATAATTTTAAAAAATATTAAAAAATAAATCTGTCCCCTTTTTCTTTTAATAGAACCGTCCCCTTTATAATAAAAAAAAAGGGCGGCAAAAATGCCGCCCCTTAAAAATCTTCTAACAAATTCTAGATCAAGTACCGGTAGAGCCTGATCTTGTTATAGGACCAACGATCCAAGAGCCGTTCCATGTTACCATGTCGTAATTGAAAAACAACATGCTTGATACTGTATAAAATCCTTTCATGGGATTACTCACGTCGTACTCGTATGCGCTGTCAGGAGTATCATTGCGGCCGTTAGAAGCAACTGCGAAGTCATCTGTTCCCGCTGATTGGCCTGTACCAAATGCAATTCCATACTGACCTGTTACATTTGTGCCGGAATAAACATAAAAATCATTTCCCCATTGGTCCGTAACAGGGAGTGACTTGACATAGAATGGGCATATCGCTCTATAGAAAGTACTAGAACGAGTATAATTACCACTTTGAGCGCTTGCGGCAGTTGGGGCCACTCCGTTATCAGTCACATAATCCATACATGCTGTGGTGATGGTCATGATGTCTTTCATGGTTCCTTTCTGTTTGGCTTTTTGTAAGGCAGACATTGCATTGGGGATGAGAAGAGCTGCAAGAATTCCAATTATAGCTACGACAATTAGCAGTTCGATAAGTGTAAAACCTTTAGATTTTTTAAACATTTAAAACCTCCAATTTTTTCCCGGTGATTTTCACCGGAAATTTATTTTCATGATTATTCATGATGTCAATATTACAGCAATTTCCGTGCCAGGCATGGTACATTGTAATATGTTGAATATAAGCAAGTTATATATTTTACACCCGTTGATTCTTTTGGAAAGTGACATTATTTGTCATCCTGCTGACAATTATTTGCATTAATGGAAGAAAACCATAGCCCCTGAATTCTCAGCGCTCTTTAATTTCTTTCTCTATGTTGTTATCTTCAGTCGAAGACTTCAGCCCGTATTTGTCAATCATATATCTTAACGAACGGTAATTTATTCCTAATAGAGAAGAGGTTTCCTTGAGATTTCCTCCGGTGCTCTTGAGAGCATGTCTGATGTAGTTAGAGGAGATTTCGTCCAGAGTTTTATTCAGGTTAAACTCAGGCTGGAATAGAAAATCTGTCTCTATATGGCTCTTTGGAGAAAGGAGTTCATCCGGAAGACTTCCTTGAGTAATAGTTCCTCTTTCTTCGATAACAACAGTTCTTTCGATTACATTTTCCAGCTCCCTGATGTTCCCCGGCCAGGGGTAAGATTCAAAGACCTTTATCACTTCAGGAGCAATTCTTTTCTTCCTTTTTCCCATCTTATGGCAGTATTTCTGGATAAAATGAGACACAAGATAAGGGATATCTTCCTTTCGCTTCCTTAATGGCGGCATCTCAAGAGAGAGGACATTAAGGCGGTAAAATAGGTCTTCCCGGAATTTTCCTTCTTTTATATTCTTTTTTAAATCCTTATTCGTTGCCGCAATTATACGGACATCCACGGAGATTTCATCCGTTCCTCCCACTCTTCTGATTTTCTTCTCCTGAAGAGCCCTGAGGAGCTTAACTTGTGTCCAGGGAGTCATCTCTCCGATCTCATCTAAAAATAGAGTCCCGTGGTCTGCCACCTCAAACATTCCTTTCTTATTTGCAATCGCGCCTGTGAAAGAGCCTTTTACATGGCCGAACAGCTCGCTTTCGAGCAAGCCCTCGGGTAAAGCCCCGCAGTTTATGGTAACAAAAGGCTTTTCCACTCGCATACTCTTGGAGTGAATGGCGCGGGCTGCTATTTCTTTTCCTGTCCCGCTTTCTCCTGTGATAAGAACCGTTGAATCGGTCCGTGCTATTCTCTCAATCAGCCCGAATATTTCATTCATTACCCTGCTTTCTCCAATTATATTCTCGAAACCGAATCTTTCTTCGAGCTGTTTTTTTAGAAGGATATTCTCCTGCTTCAGCCTTTTCTTTTCCAGTCCCTGGGCAATGATGATTTTTAGCTCTTCTATATCGAAAGGTTTGACAACATAATCTGCGGCCCCTTCTTTAAGCGCTTCTACGGCCTGTCTGATAGTGCCGAAAGCCGTGATCATGACAACAGGAACATCAGGTCTTTTTTTCCTGACATGCTTTAATATTTCCATTCCGCTTATCTGGGGAAGTTTTATATCAGAAAGAACGATATCAAAGTCTTCTCTATCGATATATTCAAGAGCTTTGCTGGCTGAAAAGAACATTTCTACCTGATATCCCTCTTTTTTGAATACAACATTTAAAAGGTCAAGGATGCTCTTTTCATCGTCTATAATCAGTATTTTTTCCATTTTTTTACTTACTCCCTTTTCCTGTCACTGCCTCCCGGCAAAGTAATTACAATCTCTGTTCCTTTGTTAGGCGCAGAAGATACACGGATTTTCCCGTTGTAATCATCAACAATACGTCGAACTACTGACATCCCAATTCCTTTTCCTGTATTGAAACCAGAATAAAACGGCTCAAACAATCTTTCCCTTTCTTCTTTTTCCATGCCCTTTCCTGTATCAGCAAATTTCATCTGGATTCCTTTCTTTTTCCTCCTTGTAAAATCCACTGTTAACGTCCCGCCATCAGGCATTGCTTTTAGAGAATTCTTTACAAGATTCCAGAAAATCTGTTTAAATTGAGCTTTATTCCCATAATAATTAACTCCTGCTGTTTTATAATTTCCTTCTATCTGGTAATTTTTATTGATCTTGTTGCTTCTTTTAAGCAGTATTAATATCTCCTTCAAAACAGAGGGAAGGTCAATCGAAGCAAAATCTTGCGTTCCAGGAGAAGCTAAATTTAGGAATTGTTCTATGGATTGAGATATATTCTCCGATTCTCTGACAACAATGTCCATCAAATGTTTTTGTTCTCCTGTCAAATCCATCTCATCTCTGAGCACCTGAACAGAGCCTGATATGGCAGCAAGAGGATTTCTTATTTCATGGGCAAGGTTAGCCGATGTTTCCCCTGCTACGGCAAGATCCTTTTTTATCTCAAGTTCTTTCTGAGCCAGGCGGAGCTCATCTCTTGTTTTTCTCAAATTTCCGGTTAAATGATTTATTAAAAAGGCCACGATGATGAAAACACCCCATGCAGTAAGAATATTGCTTAACACCGCGCTCAAAGAAAGCTCTTGAGACAGTTCAGGATATAAATATGGAATTATTGCATAGTACATCCCGTCAATGAGAAGCCCATAAAATACTGCGGATAGTGCTGCAACAAGATATGTTGTTCGTTTTGAGATAATGATGCTTGCAGCAATGATTTCAAATATATACAACGAATAGAATGAACCCTTTATCCCACCCGATATGTATATAAGAGCAGTAATCAGCAGAAGATCAATGAATATCTGTAGATATGCCTGAAATGTATAATTTTTTGCCGCATAGAAAAAGATAAAATATACAATGGATAATAAATAAGTGCCAAGGACCAGATAATAAAGATAATAAAAAGAATTAAGATTGAAAAGAACCTCTGTACTGTACTGAATGATAGCAGTAGAAACAGCAAGAGAAGTCACAATGATCAAGCGGACAATGATAAACCAAAAAATATCGTTTTTCTTTGTGTTCACAACTTGATTCTCTATTTAAAATATCCAGGTTTCCTTTTACTTGAAATTTACTGCCCGATTTAAATACCACAGGGTAAATTAGTTAACGATTTTTTATAACTTTGAGAGAAGGCTGAAAATGGGGAGGTACATGGAAATAATAATTGTCCCGACCATTCCTCCAACAAAAATGAGAAGAATCGGTTCCATTATTGATAGAAGCGCTGCTGTTGTCGCTTCTACTTCGTCGTCATAAAAATCGGCTAACTTTGACAGCATATCATCAAGAGTTCCCGTGGCCTCTCCAACACCAACCATCTGGATGAACATGAAAGGGAATTGACCGACCTCACGGAGGGCATCCGTAAGGCTCGATCCTTCAGCCACCAGTGTTCGAGACTGCATTACATGATTTTCAACAACAACATTACCTGAAGTCGTAGATGTAATCTTAAGGCTTTCCAGTATGGGAACGCCTCCTGAGAGAAGAGTGCTCAGTGTCCTTGTAATCCGGGATAATCCTACTTTCTCCAGGAGTTTTCCAAATAAAGGTATTTTGAGTGTTATTCGGTCAAAAACCTTTCGCCCTTCATTCGTGCGCCTTATGTAGCCCAAGAGTAAGAACAGCCCAATAAATCCCAATGCTATAAATAGAATGTATTTCTGTACGAATCCGCTTAGAGCTAATACTCCTGCCGTGAGACCGGGAAGCTGAGCCCCGAGCTCAAGATAAATGCTGGCAAAGACAGGAATAACTTTCCACATCATGAAAATCACCACAAGGACCGAAAAAAGCACAATAGATATTGGATAGATCATAGCCTGTCTCACTTGAGACCTTAACTTGACAATCTTTTCCAAAAATTCCGCCAGCCGCTTCAGCATAATATCAAGAGAACCACTCTCCTCTCCAGATGCAACTAAATTGCAGTAGAGGTTATCAAAGACTTTTGGAAACTTCCTTTTGGCTTGATTCAGAGTCGAGCCTCCTTCAACATCTTCCCTGATTTCTTGAATAACATGCTTGAAATATCTGTTTTTAGTTTGTTCGGCCAGGATATTCAAGCTCTGGATCAGAGGAAGTTCAGCATCTATCAACACTGAAAGCTGTCTGCTGTAGATAGCCAAATCTTTTAGCTTGACTTTCTGCCGTTGAAGAAAGGGGATTTTTAATTCTGCTCTTGTTCTTGTAATGTCCTCGACTACGACCTGTTCCCGCTGAAGGCTTTTTGCCAGCCCTTCGGCTGAACGAGCAATCCGCTTCCCTTGGACAATATCCCCATAGCGATTTTTTCCTTTCCACTCAAATAAAGGCATTGTTTACCCCTTTTTTTTATTTTCTCATCTGGCTTGGAGAAAAACTCCTCGATGTCACCTTGAGACCTTCTTTCCTTTGGATTATATCGGTTAATTCTTCCTGCTTTGAACTTATGCTCAAGGCTGTCTCGATTGTGATTAATTTCTTAAAATAAAGGCTTGCCAGAGATTGGTTGAATGTTTGCATTCCGAATTTTTCCTGTCCCATCTGCATAGATGCATAGATCTGGTGGGTTTTATTTTCTCTGATCAGATTCCTGATTGCAGAATTCGGGATAAGGATCTCCATGGCAAGAACCCTGCCTTTACCATCTGCACGAGGCAGAAGACTCTGGGTGATGATTGCCTCCAAACTCATGGAAAGCATGATTCTCACCTGAGCCTGGTACTGAGAGGGAAAGATATCGATAATTCTTGATATTGTCTCAGCAGCAGAATTTGTATGAAGAGTAGAAAAAGTCAGATGCCCGGTTTCTGCTACACGCAAGCAGGCTTCTACAGTTTCCAGGTCTCGCATCTCACCGACCAGTACCACATCCGGATCTTCTCTCAAAACTGAGCGGAGGGCGTTGGGATAAGATAATGTATCTACAAAAAGCTCTCTTTGGTTGACTATGGATTTTTTCGGTGTGATAAAATATTCAATCGGGTCTTCTATAGTAACTATATGAACAGGTCTTTCTTTATTGATATGATCTATCATGCAAGCAAGTGTTGTTGATTTTCCACAGCCCGTTGGTCCGGTTACTATTACAAGTCCCCTTGGCAGGAAACAAAGCTTGGCCAGTCTTTGGGGAATTCCCAGTTGAGAAAAACTCCACATGATAGGTAGGAACCTCCGGAAGGCTGCTGCCACGGCCCCTTTCTGCATAAAAACATTTCCACGAAATCGCCCTAAATCCTTAAGTCCAAAAGAAAAGTCAAGTTCGAGTTTTTCTTCGAACTGTCTCTTTTGCCTGTCTGTCAATAGGCTGTAGATCAAAGTTTTGGATTCTGCTGGTGTTAAGGGGGGATGGTCAATGGAGATAAGTTTTCCATCAATTCTAATCCGAGGAGGTATATATGTTGTTATGTGAATATCACTGGCATCCCTATCAACAGCGATTTGTAATAATTCTTGAATTGTTATTGCCATTTTTATACCTCCGTATCTCTAACGCTTACTTTTAAAACTTCTTCAACCGAAGTTATTCCTTCTGATATCTTAATCAATCCACTCTGGCGCAGTGTCATCATTCCCTGCTTCATGGCCATCTTCTTTATCTCTTTGGAATGGGACTTGCTTAAAATCATGTCCTTGATATCATCCGTGACTTCCAGAACTTCAAAGAGTCCTGTTCTTCCTTTATAGCCAGTATTATTACATGAGCTGCAGCCTTCTGGTTTATATACTTTTACCTTCTGAGCTTCTTTAGCTGAATAACCTATGTCAACAAGAGCCTCGGGTGTCAGATTATGCTTAACGCGGCATTTTTTGCATAAACATCTCACCAGCCTTTGTGCAACGATGAGAACAACAGAATCCGATATTAAGAAAGGTTCGACATTCATGTTAACCAACCTGAGAATCGTGCTGGCCGCGTCATTAGTGTGAACGGTGGAAAAAACCAGGTGGCCTGTCAAAGCAGCCTTTACTGCTATATCCACCGTTTCAAAATCCCTCATCTCACCGACCAGCATAATATCCGGATCCTGACGCAAAAAACTTCTCAATAAACGGGCAAAGCTTAACCCTATGGATTCCTTGATGTTGATCTGATTTATTCCAGGAATATAAAATTCCACAGGGTCTTCGGCCGTCATGATATTAGTTTCAATTGAATTAAGCGTGGAGACAGCTGAATATAATGTATTTGTTTTTCCGCTTCCTGTTGGCCCGGTCACGAGAATGATTCCCCAGGGGCTTGCAATGGCGCGCTTAAAGACTTTAAGGGGTTCTTTCTCAAACCCAAGCTTTGTAAGGTCTAATTTCAACATCCCTTTGTCAAGAATACGGACTACAATTTTTTCTCCATGTATTGTTGGAACGCTGGATACCCTCATGTCGACTTCCTTGCGTTCCCCACTCTCCAGTTTTACCCTCATTTTAATTCGGCCGTCCTGTGGCAACCTTTTTTCAGCTATATTCATATTTGAAAGTATCTTAACTCTGGATATCACAGGATTTTTAAACTTCATTGCAAGGTTCATCATTTCATAGAGAGTGCCGTCAAGCCTGTATCTTACCCTGAAAGCACGCTCATAAGGCTCAAAATGAACATCGCTTGACCCTTTTTTTATGGCATCAATAAATACGGTATTCACCAGGGTAATGATAGGTGCTTCCTCAGTTGAGTGCACTAATTCTTCGATATCGTAATCTTCTTCATCTTCCTCAATGATGTTAACAGTCGCATCTTCAGCCTGTTCGATTTCATCGACAATCTTTTTTACACGCAAAGAATCAGAAGAACCATAATACTTTCTTATCGCATTCGTGATGCCTGTTTCAGAAGCAATAACAGGCTGGATACTCAAACCTGTCCTGAACCTGATGTCCTCGATGACATCAAGATCCGTTGGATCAACCATAGCTAAGGTTAAAAAGGATCGGATGCGATGGATTGGCATCACTAGAGAACTCTTGGCAATTTCTACAGGAATAATATTGATAACATCAGGATAGACCTCGAATTGGTCAAGATTAATATAAGGATATCCCAATTGCCGGCTAAGAGCCTGAGCCATTTCTTCCTCAGAGATATACCCGAGGCTTACAACGGCTGTTCCGGTTGGGACCTCATTGTTTTTCTGGAACTCAAGGACAGATTCCAACTGCTCTGAATTTAATAATTTTTCCTTTAATAGAAGTTCTCCTAGATTTGATCCCATCTTACTCGTTCCTTAAAATAAACAATTTAGCATTTTTTGTCAATCCCAGCGAATAAATCAAATTAGATTTCATTGACAGGTACATAAACAGGGACGATTGTTTTCTTTTAATTTTCTCTTATTTTGAAATTTCATATGCATTGCAGTATACAAAAATTTTGATGAATTTAATAATCTCAAAGATTGAATTCCCAGTCAATCACCAGATACGAGGATTCACAGGGTGATATTTAATGCCGATTTATCACCTCAAAGGGTCATGTGCTCCTCCCTGAAAAGTGCGGAAGTCAAAAATCAGTATGCAGTAAGCAGTATGCAGTAAGCAGTATGCAGAAAGGCTAAATCTTTTAATGTCGCTTCCTCCATCCCCTTAAATTCATCTGCTTTACCTTAAGGTAAAAATTGCTGATAATAGATTTAGATTATATTATCGGTATGATATAGAATAAACTAACAATGACAACTAAAAAACTTGCGTTTTTAATGTTTCTATTATTATTTGGGCTTTATACATTCGGTCAAACGCCAAGAGAAGAGCTTCTAAAAAGAGTTGCCATACCGTCGCAAAAAGAAATGTGATATAAAACTTAAATAGTGATTTGATTTTGAGAAAAATATTAAATTATTCCCTTTGCCTTTTCTATATTCTATTTGTTTTTTTATGGTTTAAAGATAATATCTTCCCTTTTAAAAAAATCAATATTAGCTACCTGTTTCCTTTGGCCGGCATGGGAATAATCGGGGGCTGGCACCTGCTTCTTTTTATCAGAAAAAGACGGCACAACCTGTCCCCACGGATTCACTCCATACTAGTGCTGGTGTTGCTGCTGGTGCTGCTGGCTCTGGCATTTCGTATTCCTTTTCTGGTGAATAATTTTGGACTCATAAACAGTGATTCTGCTGTTCCTGCACTAATGGGCAAACATATCTCAGAAGGAAAACTACCCCCGGTGTATTATTATGGCCAGCTTTATATGGGTTCTCTGTCCGAGCACCTGCAGGCCCTTTTTTTTAAAGTTTTTGGGTTTTCTAATTTTATGTTTAAATTTTCCATACTGCTTTTTTATCTTGGTTTTTTAGTTATCCAATTCTATTTTATCCGGGAGGTTTTTTCCCAGACTTTTGCTTTTTATGTGGGGTTTTTTTACTGCCTTCCCATAGGTCACTTGGGATCGGCTAGCCTGGATACAACCGGGGCGTTTCCCTTGGTGCTGCTCTTGGGTAGTTCCATTATGTATGTTGCTTACCTGATTGTTTTTAAGGACAAAACACGGCTGGTCCCTTGGCTGGGATTTTTAATGGGGCTGGCCTTCTGGGCCCATCAGATCTCCATATGTTTTATTCTGCCGGCGCTACTTTTGATCCTAGGGAAGTTCAAATTCTGCTTAAAAAAATATCTACTGTTGGGCCTAACCACTGTGATCGGATGTTTACCATTGATCATGCTGGAGATCTATTGGAAGTTTCCTCTGTTGAGATTTTTAACTCGGGGAGGGAGAGATGCGGTATGGGCAGATAAACTGTCCCGCACTACCCGCATGACTACGCATCTGCTGGCACTCAAAGAGAATCCAGCCTTTATGTTTTTACTGCTATTATTGGTTGTAGGACTCATTTCCTTGGTTTCTTTATCTTTTAAAGCTAAAAAGATTCTGCCCTCTGTGATTTTTGTTCTCTTTTTTCTCCTGTTCTATCTGATTTTCATCTTTTCTGGCTTCAGTGACCGGGAAGCGGTACGGTATTTCTACCCTGTGTATTTTGGCCTGCCAGTGATTTTCTTTTCCGGCTGTCTGCTGTTTAAATCCAAGTGGCGTTATCGGCTCATGGCGGGATTGGTCATTGTCCTCGTGTTTATTTGCAATGGAAATGAGATCCTTGCCGCTTACGGTAGAACCCGGAAACGTCATGCCGATATGTCCCGGATCACTTCTTTTATGCAGGAGACCGGATACCGCTACTGGCAGGGGGACTACTGGGCGGCTTACTTACTGACAGCCCTATCCGGGGAAGAGGTTGTGGTTGATTCCTACAGTGTCAACCGGTATTTTCCTTACAGGCTTGAATTTCATAATGTGGCTGATAACCGTAACTATGTCTTTTGTAAAAATTCCATGTCTGTAGCGGGAAGAAAAGGGAAAGCTTTTAAAGAGCTGCTGTCATCTTTAGACATTGGTTTCCAATACCAGGAGGTGGGAGCCTATACGCTGGTTTATGATATTGAGACAGAGGTTTATAAACAGAGTATGATCCCATCTTTGCCGGAATCCTTGCCGGTCTTGGATCTGACTGGGATGGAGGTAGCGCGGGGATTCCTTTACCTGGAGTTTAAAAACCAAAAGGTCAAGGACAGCACCCATGTCTTTCGCCTGCACATTGAAATCCCTGGCTACAGCGCCAAAGTGCGTGGTTTGAATCTTTCCAAGACTAATATCCGGGTCAGAATTCCGCACCCACCATCTGGATCATTTTCGGTTAAGTACTGCTACGATTATAAGGGACTGGTTATACCGGCAACTTTACAGGAACTTTCTTACACGATAACTAAAACCGACCCTCGCAACAGAGTCTTGTATTTAAGCGGGGTTGGTCCCATGATTGCGATGGCGGAGGAAGAAATGCGGATTCTGGAAAAACATATAAAAATAGAGGTGAACCAACGCCTTAAAGCCGACTCCAAAGTTCGCCTCTACCTCTATTCTCCTTTTGATTTCCAGGATCGCTACTGGTATGGAGATTATTCCCAGGAAGTTACAGTATATGAGGGCTCGAAGATAATCTTAAAACAGCCATTACAGGACGGAGAAAACACCATTGAGTTTGGAGCGGATCCCTCCCAGATTCAGGCAACCTCTCACATATTTACTCTGGAGTTTAAATACCACATGCCTTTTGCATTTGCCCAGATGTGGAAAACCGCTGCTTTACTGCGCAAGATTGAGATCCGATGAGGGAAATTGACCTTGGCTCTTTCAGGTTATCTATTTAGTTTTCAAGCATTTGAGTTGGTCTGACCCGAAATTTCATTTATGTTTTGCGTTGACATAATATTATCAGAATGCTAGTAAATATCAAGTGAATGTATGCTTTGGAGATATGACTTAGTGAACGATACGAAGAAATCTATCACATTAAGTGTAGTAATTCCTTGCTTTAATGAAGAGAGAACTCTGAAAATTTGTGTTGGCAGAGTTTTGGCAATTGCTGATGAATCTCTCTCATTAGATGTTTTAATTGTAGATGACTGTTCTAAAGACCAAAGCCTAATTATAGCAAAGGAGCTCAGTTCTAAACACCCGGAAATCAGAGTATTTCACCATGGTAAAAATGAAGGAAAAGGTGCTGCATTAAGAACAGGGTTCGAGCAGGCTAAAGGAGACTTTGTCGCAGTCCAAGACGCGGACTTGGAATATGATCCTTTGGACTTGAAAAGACTACTTATCCCTCTCAGAAATAATGAGGCAGATGTAGTTCTAGGATCAAGGTTTTTATCGTATGGAGCCCACAGAGTCCTCTATTATTGGCATTATCTTGGAAATAAGTTTTTAACTTTTCTATCCAATATGTTTACTGATTTGAACCTAACCGACATGGAAACAGGTTATAAAGTTTTTCGAAAAGAAGTCCTCCACAAAATAAAAATTAAAGAAAATCGTTTTGGCTTTGAACCAGAGATAGTCGCAAAAATAGCGCAAATGCGCCTAAGAGTATACGAAATGGGAATTTCTTATTATGGCCGTACCTATGAAGAGGGAAAAAAAATAGGCGCAAAAGACGGATTCAGAGCGTTGTATTCTATATTTCATTACAATGTACATAAAGCACCCCTTCCAATTCAATTAATAATCTATATGTTAATTGGCACAGCAGCAGCATTATTTAATCTTTTAGCCTTTTTAATATTATATTCATTAGGGTTAAAAGTAGTGATATCAGCTCCAATAGCATTTATATCTGCTGCAATAATAAATTATTTTTTATGCATTGCTGTGCTGTTTAGACACAAGGCTAAATGGAAATCATCTACTGAAGTAATCATTTATATAGCTGTTGTCCTTGCAGTAGCGGTGTTAGATTTAATGATTACCAAGTCATTATTAAATATGAATATTGCGCCCGCAGCCGCAAAAGCTGTTGCGACGGCTATAACATTCATTCTGAACTTTATAGGAAGGCGTTTCTTTGTTTTTCCGGAACTTAGCAGTGGCCCTTGGAAACCATAAAAAAAGCGATAAACAAAAAACTTTCCTATTTTTTATTTCTTCATGATTGACCGTGACATTTCACTATGATATATCAATTCATGGAGGTCAGATGGAGAAAAGCGGTAGAGAATGGGATCCAATCGACGTCAATACTAAGACCGAATTTCTTTTGTGGCGATGGAAAAAACCCAACCTAATTCGTCGGCGGGCAAGGAGCTGGCGCATGAGCCGGAATTAGCTGCTAGCCCTAGCTTGCGTCTAATCGGCCTGCTAGCGCTGCTCCTGGCGGTCGTCATCGGTTCGACGGTACGAATTCATACAGCAGTAACGGACGCAAACTTCGACACCCAAAATCCGCGGCCCCTACTGCGCAGTGACCCGGCGCTGCTCTATTATTTCACCGAACGGATCATTGAGTCTGGGGGGCTACCACCTACCGACTTCCGCGCAGACCCCTATGTTGAACATCCGGAGACCAGCGATCTTCCAGCTATGTTCAGTATCAGCCAGGAGTTCATCATCGCCTGGTGCGCATTGCTGTTTGGGGCTAGTATCCCGTTGCACATGCTTTGTGTCTGGGTGATGGGAATTTTCGCCAGCCTTGCTGTAGTGGGAGTCTACGGACTGACGATAGAACTCACTGGGAATGTGCGATGGGGAATCCTAGCAACTGCCATCTACTTGATTGTAGAGGGGAACTACCGCACCATTGGGTTTGTCCTGATTCGAGAGGATTTCAGCATGCCGTGGTTCGCCTTGCATCTGTTCCTGCTGGCGCGTGCGATCCGAGTAAAGACCAAGCTTTCCTTTGCGTTAGCTGCTGTTACGCTGGTGCTGGCGGCTTGCTCTTGGCACGCAATGGGATTCATTATTGCCATCGAGGTGGCCTGCATCTTCGCCTGGTTCCTTCGCACAGGACAGAATCCACTAGCGACTCGCGGGACGTGGTTGGCACCACTCCTTATTGTCATTCTTGCCCTGATTATTCCGGTGCTCAGCAGCAAGTTGTTCATCTTGTCGATCCCGATGCAGATGATATTATGCCTGTTGTTGCTGGGTCCCGTATCGCGGAAGTGGAACTGGTCTTCGATCAGGGCACGAATCGTAGGGGTAGTTATGCTACTGGTGATGCTCGTGACATCGCTGTTGGCTTCCAGACATCTGGGTGGAGGCCTGGGAGACTACTCGCACGTCTTCGAGTTGTTAAGAGCAAAGATTCAATTCCTTGGGAAGATGCCGCAAGATCCGTCCAAGATTTCCTTCGACACCCGCCTTCTGTGGCAGGGCCCGTTTCAGACTGCCAATTTCAACTATTACTTGGGTGCCCTTGGAGTAGGATTGCTATTGATTTTTGTGGTCATTGGGATTGGTAGTCTGAGATGGTTCTTGGGCAAAGGTGATCCGCGTATCAATATACTGTTTGCTATATTCATAGCGGGCGCTGTGACGGCTGTCCTGGTGCAACGTACGATTATCATACCAGCGCTGATTGCTCCGGTAGTTGCGGTGGTCGTTCTCCGCATGCTCCCCCCTGGTGGCCTGAGGGTCACCCTGATTTTGGTTGGGTTTCTCTACCAGCTAATCCTTTTCTCAGGATTCATCAGATACCAACAGATAATTTGGTACCTGCCGCCGATACGGAACGAACAATTGGCCGCGGTGATAGACTGGGTCGAGAAGAACGTTCCTGAGGGCGAGCCTGTCGCCGCCGACTTCGTCAGCTCGAGCGCCATTTTGGCACATACCCGTCATCCCATAGTGCAGCAACCGAAATATGAAACCACCAGGAGTCGCCGCCGCATCGAAGAGTTTATGATGACTTTCGCCCATCAATCACCGGCGGAGTTCCGGAAATTGCTTAATCATTATCAGTGCCGGTACCTGCTGGTGGATCGTGGATTCTGGATGGGATCTGCCTATACTGTCGGCATCAACACCACCCCTAATCGGGATCCACCGCCGGGCTCTGCCTATGCTGCACTCTGCAGTCAGGATCAGAACGTCCTGACCCATATTCCCGGATATCGATTGTTATATCGCAGCCCACAGGGATACCAGAGCGATCTGTACAGGGTGTTCGTCTTGGAGTGAACCTAGGATCTCTCGGTAGCGAGCGCTCGAGAGGGATGCATTGGTGAGAAGATGTTTCAGTATGGAGGTATTGTTCTTCCTTCTGTTGAATGCTGGGGGATTATTATTGTTATATATAAAAAAAAGGAGTAAAGGTGGCGCGCCTGGAGAGACTCGAACTCCCGACCCGCTGCTTAGAAGGCAGCTGCTCTATCCGGACTGAGCTACAGGCGCACCTATTATCAATCTATCCGGTCTGATAAGGATAAACCTCTTTCAGAATATAGCGCAATGCTTTTTATTTTTCAACTTGAGTCTTATGAAAGCACGTCTGAATGTGTGGTTTGAAATCAAATCGCAGTTATTAAAAACAGTGAGAACCTATTTTGAGACATCAATAACAAATACTTAATCATTCCGATTCGGCTTTAGTCTGCCTTTCCTGCCTGTATGGCAGGAAAGCCATCCTTGCGTCCTCGCCATCGCAAAAAATTTATTTTTATTAAAAGTGCGCCGAACAAAATATTTTTTAAAAAGGAACTATTTTTTGCTCGCTCTCGTCCGCCTCTGCCCTTAATCAAAGAAGTAATACTTCTGTTTTAAAGTTGGTATCAAAAACTAAAATCAAAAATTCCTACTTCGCATAACGTTCCCAGCATAAAAGAAGTTTTTGCAAAGCAAAAATTTGGGTGAGTGCCATTAGGCACGAACCTTTGTCAAGAGGCGTGTAGTTTTACGCAGTAAATCGGCGTATACTTTTACGCACCCTGAGGGTCTTGTATTAAGATTCATTGCTTAGCTTTTCTCCTTCTTTGATCCATGGATCATATCATTAAAGTCTTTCAGCCGGTAACTTTGCCCATCGATATTTAAGATATGGGCTTTATGGAACAGCCGATCCAAAATGGCTGTAGTCGCCATCTCATCCGCGGCAAAGATATGGACCCATTGCTTTACTGACCGATTACTGGTAATGATAGTACTTGCTCTCATATACCGGGCTGAGATGAATTGAAAGAACAGATAGGTCTCTGTACGGTCAAGCACCTGGTAGCCCAGCTCATCCACTACCACAAGCGCATTCTTAACATAAGCTCTTCCTCGTTGTTTAGATACTGGGATATCTGAGCGTTTCTTCAGCTGCAGCAGCAGTTCTTCAACTGTGTAGTAGATAACACTGTAGCCCAACTCAATTGCTTTAACACCTAATGCCACTGCCAAATGAGTCTTGCCAACCCCAGGGGGCCCAAAGAAGAGAACATTTTCATGGCGGCGGATAAAATCACAGGATGCCAAGTGATCAATCTTTGCCTTCTCCACCGATGGCTGGAAGAGAAAATCAAAGTTCGCCAGATGCATCCCTTTGGGCAACCCAGAGACTTTCAATGATGTGGCGATCCGTCTCTCTTCCCGAGCTTCCACTTCAAGAGTTAAGAGCTTTTCAAAAAAGTCCAGCGCACTGCTTTTTTGTTTTGTCGCTTCCTCGAAGAGTTCAGAGATCAACGGCAATGTATGATTCATTTTCAGCTTTTCCATCTTTTGCTGGATCTGCTGGATGCTCATACACTTCTCCTTTGGATGATCTCCTGGTAGATCTGCACCTGCCGCTGGGCTACTTCCAGAGCCCATTGACGTACCGTGTCGCTGAGATAAACATCTTTGGCCTCAATCGCATGCTCAGAGAGCATCACCATGCCCTCGGTTCCTGGAAGATAGGGAAAATGTCCAATCCTCTGTCCGTTGTGATAGATCATGATCTCTTCTCCTGTATTGATACACAGAACACTTCTATCCCGGTATTCGCCCCTGACTTGGTAGTAGTTGCCGTCAAAATAAACCGTTCCATCTCGTCTGACTGTAGTGCGCTTCTCCTTGAGAGGGAATAAAGGAAAATCAGCGGGAAGCGCTCTGAGATATTCTCTCTCATAGGCAAAGCTCTCCTCAACAGAAAGACCTGTGGCTCCACACCGCCACTCCTTTTCCAGTTCCTGAAGCTCTGCATCGAGTTTTTCTTGAAGATCGGCCATATCCGCAAACACACAATGTTTAAAATCCATCCGGGAGAAGAGATCCCGGATCCGCTTTTCCATTTTTCCTTTATCCTGCGGGGTCCCGGGCCGGGCAGGGAAAACGACTATCTCCAGCCCGGATACGTATCTCTTGTAGCTTTCATTGAGAACCGAATGTGAGCCCTTCCACTGAATGATAGCAGACTTCAAGCAGTCAGTTCGTATCACCTCAGGAAGACCGCCAAACACGCAAAATGCTCTCTGATGAGAATGAATAAAAGCATTAAGATCTTTCTTCGCACTGACTCGTACAACCATCTTCCGGCTGAATCCCATGCTGAAACACAACACCTGAATCTTCACCCAACGACCGGGTTCCCCGATCTGAACCAGAACATCCTCTTTCCAATCCACAAAAAGCAAAGTACCCGGAGGCGTTTCTATCCTTATCCAAGCTTTCCTTTTGTGAAGCTCCGGAAAATGCTTGCGTACATATCTGCGGAACGCATCATAGGAACGCTCATATCCATGGTCTCTCCTCAGCCAGCCGTAAAGAGTTTTTAGTGTCGGCCGTCTCCGGCTGTCCTCATAATCGGCTATCCACTGTGTAATAACCGCACAAAAACGATCAAGAGCCGAAGGCTTCCTCTTCCGGCCATCCTCTCTGTCCGATTGATCGCGTTTGATCCTGTAGCGAATGGTTCCTTCACTGACTTTCAGTTTCTTGGCAATCTCTCTATTGCTGTATTCTGTTTTTTTCATATTCATGATAAAATCATCATCGGCAGGCAAAAGCCTCGATTGTGGCATCCATACCTCCTCTTATTTTGGTGAAACTTTTTAAGAGGGGAGGATGCCACATTAAAAAACTTTTTAAAACCCTATTTACGTCCAGTTGTCTTACCTCAACGACAATTAAAATTCCCGTTTTATGGCCAATATGCGGAAGGAGAGCCTTTCCACTAAAAAACGAAGCTCTCAGAGGTCGTATAAGCCACGATCTCAACTTGATCCAAGGGATTTTATTGGCGCTAGTGCGTAAAACTATGCGCCGATCCGTGCGTAAATTATCACGCCTCTTAACAACCTTTTATGCTGTGTTAGGCGACGTTGCACCTTACTACGTGCTATCCTATCTAAGGCTATAGTAATATTCATCTTCATAATAAGGTTCTTCTCTTTGTTCTTTAAGTCTAGAATAGGGCAACGAACTTTCATCTATTTTTGCGTATTTTCCTTCCCGGGTATGTTTTAAAAAGGTTAATAACACCTTCTCTTCTTTTTGGCTTAATTCTTTCCTTTCTGCTTTCATTATTTTTCCTCCTTATTCAACAATGATTTTTTTTCTTGTTTTTATTTCAATTTGGTTCTTAATACCTAATAAGTCTATTTCAAAGCCACAGTTACAAATTATTTTAGCATCTTTTGGAAAGGGTATAAATCCCTTATTTTTGAAGTCTATATCAATCTGGGGATTAGGAACAAATTTTGCATATATTTTATGAACAATACCACATTTTGGACATTTTTGTTCAATATTAACTACATCAGGTACTTTAGGTACTTTCATTTTTGGGATTCTTATCGGAGCCCCAACAGGAACAGCTTGCCTAAATATTTTGTTGTCCTGAGTCGCAAATATCTTAAAAGAGGTGCTAGTTTCAAAAAGCAGCCTGCAAATTGTTTGTATTCTATATACAATTTCAGCCAATTTCTGGTCATTATCTACCCTTATTGCTTTTAATCCAATTTCTTCTAAATCATCAATTTTTATTGACCTTCCATGTGATTTCCATTTAGAATGATTTATTAATTCCTTTGCAATTTCCTCTGCTCGTCTCCTTTTCATTTCTTCAGTTACAGGTATTTTGCGAGATTCGGTAACAGTCCATTTTTTAAATTTGTAATTTATCAACCATTCAACAACTAAATCTTCAGCAAATTTTAATGCATGAAATACACTGCCTAATTCACCTGGTGAAATCTGTGCTATCATTGTCGCATCAAATGGATTTAGTGCCCCTTGTTTATCTGCTTCTTTCCTTTTCTTTTCAACCCATTCCATATAATCATATGCGGATACTACAGAGCGGCCAATTTTCATTTGAGCATCAATAGGTCCCAAACTCCCAGTTTCAGTCATCAAGATTTCATCACCTGATAAAACAATAATTGTGCCAGCGCTCTTAGCCTCTCCAGACACTACAAAGGAAACGGTATCAAAATTATTGTGCAAGAATTTGACTATCTCTTCTGCTGTTTCACCACTGCCTCCAAGTGTTTCTAAATATATATCAACTTTCTGAAGGTCTTTTTTGCCTGTTAATAAATCACGAATTAAATAAAAGTCCCCTTGCTCTAATGGAATGGACGGAATTGGTTTTCCAATCGCAGCGGCGTATACAAATAAATAGGAGTCTCTCAATTTGTTATATTCCGATATTAACCTCGCCAGCTCAGATTCTAATTCAGCGCCACTTAATCTTCTGTTGATATACTCATTCATTAAACTCATTTTTCATATCCTCCTTTCAACCTTTTGCTGCTTTTATATGAATCATATTGCGTTTCGTATCAATATACTACACTTTTAATTTTACCATTTCACTCACCCTTAATCCAGCAGAATACGCCAGCATGAGAATTGCTTTATGCTTGATATTATTTATAGACTCAAATATGGGTATCACATCTTCACGACTAAGGACAATAGGGAGTTTCTTCTCTTTTCTTGGTCGGGGAGGCCGGATTTGAACCGGCGGTCTCCTGCTCCCAAAGCAGGCGCGCTAACCAAGCTGCGCTACTCCCCGCGATTATCATGTTAAACGTCAATTTCAAAATTTTGCATTGCTTATGATACACTTCTTTTAGGAAAAATGTAAACCGTTATTGCGGTGAGCCAAAACATGTATAGATCAGATCGGACTAGTTCCGTCCAATGTTCTTTTCAATTTCACTTCTGTCGATCTTAATTATTACTGGCCTTCCATGAGGGCAAATAGAGGGATTTGAAGTCTTAAAAAGTTCCTGCACCAGATAATTCATTTTTTCATAAGAAAGGGACTCTCCTGCTTTTATGGCTGTCTTGCAGGCCATTGTAGCCAAAAACTTTTTCTTTTTACCTTCTATTTTTTCTTTGTCTAGTTCTGCCAGTAGAGAGAGAAAGATATCTTTGGCTTCCTGTTCTTTAAACATGTCAGGATATTCCCTTATAGCAAAGCTATAGCTTCCCATAGCTTCCACCCTGAAGCCTGCCTCTTCCAGAAGCACTTTATTATGTTCAAAACTCACAACCTGGGAGGGAGAGAGCTCGACAAGAAGCGGAAGCAGTGCTAATTTCCTGGGCCATTTCTTTTTCTTATCTATTTCCTGATATGCCTCAAACAAAACCTTCTCATGTGCATTGTGCTGATCAATGATAAATATCCCTTGCTGATTTACGG
>Ga0315547_1000469_pt1 | contig 40307 bp, 39 predicted proteins | sample SalMarSW160240MG_2_FD_202542 | JGI IMG/M metagenome (GOLD analysis project Ga0315547, IMG submission 202542) | Salt marsh sediment microbial communities from the Plum Island Ecosystem LTER, Massachusetts, United States - Salt Marsh Sediment SW1601-240 ...
CAGATGAGAATCTTCTCTCGGATATCCAGGGTGAGCTTTTACATATCCAGACCGAGATCGAAGTAGGCAATGCAGCCGAATTTGGATTCATCCTGCGGGGTGAGAGTATTCGATACACCGCCTCCAATAACGAGCTTTTCTGCCTGGGAAAATCTGCATCCCTCAGGCCACTTGAAGGCAGGGTCAAGCTGGAAATCTTGCTCGACCGGACCTCGCTGGAGATTTTCGGTAATGACGGCAGAATCTCCATGAGCTTCTGTTTCTTGCCCGATCCAAGAGATAGAAACCTCAAGATTTACTCTTTGGGAGGTAAGATTAGGATTGTTTCTTTAAAGGTATATGAGCTAGGCTCTATATGGCCAGAGTTAGAGCTGGAAGGAGCTGATAATGGGTAACAGAGCATAAAATAGTCCCTACCATACCCAGTGCCCTTTGCCCTGAGGGTGTGAGGATGGCTCCTTTGCCTCTTCCAACTACGTAGCCTGGGTTCTGGATGGGGGATGCCTAATAATAAGCTGGTAGCGTACTTAATAAATGTTTTAGATTGAGAGGAAAAGGAAGGGGCAGTCTTTCAGCAAATGATCCTCTTATAAAAGAGCTCATAAGGAGGAAGGCGAGCCCTCTTCCTACCCTATTGGACAAAGTGTTTTATTTTCGCCTTAGTTAACAAGGAACATAAAGTCAACTACATATTCACTTATAGTGAAAAATAAAGGAGAAAATAATGTATAAAGTGCCTTTAGAAAATCCTCAACCTAATATTGATAATTTCATAAAAATTATTAAGGGCAAGTCTATTCCTTTCAGAGGAGTAGTCATGGAATATTTAATAGATGAAGAAGTCAGACGTGAAATTTCTAGAGAACTTCTGGGATTAGACTGGGTAGAGCCATTGGAAGATAGTAATAAATATTTGAAGAACTATATCCAGTTCTGGTACAGAATGGGCTATGATTATGTAAGATTTGAAACTAATGCAGGATTTACAGGAGGAAAAGGAAGAAAAACAGATGATACCGCTCGCCTTTCCAGAGGGGTGAGACAGTGGGCTGAGGAAAAGAATGGCCTCGTCACCTGTAGGGAAGATTTTGAAAATTACCGCTGGCCGCAAATGAAAGATTTTGATTTTTCTCCTTATGAGTTTATAAGCCAGAATTTACCCTCTGGTATGGGATTTATTGTCTCTCACGGGGGAGGAGTACTGGAAAATGTAATCTGGCTTATGGGCTACGAGAGCCTTTCTTATGCTTTATATGACGATCCCGATTTGATTGAAGCTATATTTAATAAAGTTGGTCAGACAATATATGAATTTTACAAAAATATCGTTGAAATTCCCAATATTTATGCACTTTTCCAGGGAGATGATATGGGATTTAAAACGGCTACTCTTATTTCACCCCAGACTCTGCGAAGATATGTTCTTCCCTGGCATAAGAAGTATGCCCAGCTTGCCCATAAGCACAATGTACCTTATTTACTTCATTCTTGCGGGAACGTAGAAGTAATTATGGATGACTTGATAGAGGATGTGAAAATAGATGGCAAGCATTCATTTGAAGATGAAATCATCCCCGTAGATAAGTTTTATAAAAAATATTCAGATAAAATTGCCGTTTTAGGGGGAGTAGATATAAATGTCTTGGCCTCTTACGAGGAAAATAAGCTGCGAGAATACATAAGAGGTATCCTTACTAATTGTATGGCCAAAGGAAAGTTTGCTCTGGGTTCTGGCAATTCTATTACTAACTATATCCCGGTTAAAAATTACCTGATAATGCTGGAAGAGGGTCTGAATTTTGGCACTGCATAACTGAAAAATAAGGAGAAGAAGAGGGTGGAGCTGTTCCATTCTGATGGTAACCTGGTAGGTATTATGCCAGATGGGGGATGATCTAGGCACGTAAGCTGGTATGCAAATCTAGCCAGATATGTACCGGCGTTTTTTTTAAGCCGAGACACCAAAAAATTTATCGCTATGTCAAAGATAATTCTGATATGGCTGTGTTTCTACATAGCTGTGGTAGTATTTCAGCTGTGATTGGTGATTTCATAGTCATCGGAGTGGACATCGTAAATCTTGTTCAGACATCAGCCGCTGATATGGAACCGAAGAAATTGAAGGTGAGAGGAATTAACCAATTAACCAGCTAGACACAGCGAGGCAAAAAAAATTGTCCTGAGGCATTTCTTGAGGGAGGCATAAAGAATGAATCAAAGAGAAAATATATCAAGCGTTGTAGATGTAAGTTGGGAGTCTGCTGAAAATATGAAAATTGTCTAGATACATCAATCTGAGGAATTAATATGACTTCGCGTGAAAGAGTAAAACGAGCTCTTACCTTTAGCTCTATTGATAGGATACCGCGTGACTTATGGATACTTCCTATAGCTTTAAAAAGATATGATAAACAGATAAAGGCTATTCTAAAAAAGTTTCCTCCAGATATAGAAAAATTAGGATATAATTTCTTCAATAAAAATCGCATTAAAGAAGATCCTTATAAAATAGGAACCTATATGGATGAGTGGGGATGCATCTTTAAAAATGTCCAGGAGGGGATAATAGGTGAAGTGAAAGAGCCTATAATAACGAATTTAGCTGACATAAATAAAGTTAAGCCACCTTATAAACTTCTGGATATTTTAAGTAAAGGTAGAAAGCAGATAAATAAAAACTGTAGGAAAAGTGATAAGTTTATTCTGGGAGGATGGGCCAATCCTTTTGAGAGAATGCAGTGGTTAAGGGGTACACCCAACTTATATATGGATATTATAGACCAACCCCCTCAATTTTTTGAATTAAGGGATATAGTGCATAAATATTTTTTGAAGGAAATTAAAATATGGACAGAAACAGAAGTCGATGGTGTTATATTTGCCGATGATTGGGGTGCTCAAAACTCGCTTTTGATATCTCCCAAACTATGGAAAATTTTTTTTAAACCTCTTTATAAGGATTATTGTAATCTCATCCATAGTGCAGGCAAATTTGCTTTTATGCACTCAGATGGATATATATTTGATATCTATGAGGATTTAATTGAGATAGGTGTAGATGCTATTAATTCTCAGCTTTTCTGCATGGACATTGAAAAAATCGGGAAAAAATTTAAAGGAAGAATTACTTTTTGGGGTGAAATGGATAGACAGCATATACTTCCTTCTAAAAATTCGAATGATGTTAGAGAAGCCGTAAAAAGACTAAAACAATTTCTTGATGGAAAGTGTGGAGGGATGATTGCTCAATGTGAGTTTGGCGCTGCTGCCAGATTTGAAAATGTAAGAATGATGTTTGAAGAATGGGAAAAGTATAAATAATCCCTTTCAAGTAAGTTAACAAAAAGTGTTTAATAAAGTGAAAGGGGATCTATAGAAAATATCAAAGCGACCTTCGATGCCATGGAAAAGTATTGTACCTATTATCAATGATTTACAAATAACAATATAATGCTGTACAATTAGAATATCCTGTTCTTTATGCAAGAGAATCATATGAGATAGAAGGAGATTACAGAGATGTTCTGTTTATGGAATCACTAGCAATGCACCAGGACAAATGGTGGCTTTACTATGGTGCCTCTGAGAAATATATTGCTCTGGCAACAGCACCAATTAACTAAACGTTGATGGCTGACCGCTACACAGCGTTCTCGGCGTGCTTTATAGTGGAATAAGGTTGAACAGTTACATCCAAAAATATTTAAGGAGCAGAAAATGACAGGGAAGGAAAGAGTGCTCAATGCCTTAGAGCACAAAGAGGGAGACAGAGTTCCCATACATAAGCATGCTATGGCTTCCAGTGTAGCCTCAGAAATTTTAGGCCGAGAAGTTTTTATTGGTTCAACAAGCCTTTTCTATGAGGAAGCTAAAGCCTGGCTTAAAGGGGAAAAGGCTTATAGAGAATTTGAAGAAAAAGTGTGGCAAGATTTAATAGCTATCACTAAATATTTTGAGTTTGATACTATTTTTATGCCCTCGAGGATAATAGAGAAGCCCACTAAGCAGTTAGATGAGTACACCTTTCTTTACGGAGAGAAAAATAGTGATAATTGGCACGTGGAGCGTTTTGACCCTTTTTCCCGGACCTTTGGCCTGGTAGACTCTTCCGATAAATATCTGCAACCGGAAGATATTCCCAGAAAAGTAGAACAAATGGAAAAGGATTATGTCAGGTCTCATCGTCCTTTAACGGAAGAAGACTTCCCTGGGATAAAAAGACTTGTTGATTCTTTTGGAGATAAACTTGCTGTTATAGGGAATGCTGGAATGGGTATGCCCATTCCAGCACCCTGGCTAGAAGCAATGCTGCTAGACCCGGAGGCGATAGAGAAATACTTAGATATTCAACTTGCTCGTGCATTAGAATCACTAAAGGTACAAGCTAAAATGGGGGTGAGAATATTCTGGGGAGGTGCGGATATGGCAAGCAAAAGTGGCCCTGTCTAATCACCTTATCTCTTTCACAAATTTATGCTGCCCCGCTTGCAAAAAGTTAGTGAACTCTGTAACAAATTAGGTGTTTATCACATTTTTGAAAGTGACGGTAATCTGTGGCCAGTAGCTGGGGATCTGTTTGTAAAAAGCGGCATTCATGGATATATTGAAATAGAAGGGGATGCAGGCATGGATTTGGGATGGTTAAAAAAAGAATATGGGCATCTTACTTTATGGGGAAATTTGAGCACCCATCTTTTGAGAGTGGGGACAATTGAAGAGGTGATTAAAGAAACAAAAAATTGCATCGATAAAGCAGCTGAGTGTGGTGGCTATGTCTTCTCAATAAGTAATGCTATTTTGCATGGCACACCACCAGAAAATGTTCTCGCAATGTACAAAACAGCTAAAGAATACGGGAAATATTAAGGAAAAGTAGTTAATCGGTAGTAACTGTTCACTTATCAGTATGGAAACTAACGAGACAAGTGGTAATCCTTTTTTGGCCTGGGCACAATTAATAAAGGCCTATAAACAGATTAAACAAAAAGACTATTAACCTTTTTAGTTATCTAAAATTGTCCAGAAAGGAGAGTTCAGTAAAAAAAGTTGGGGCATAATTGATGTAGAAGACAAGTCAATTTCACTGAAATACTTGCAAATAAAGAGTTTAGGAAAGAATTAGTAAAAACTCTTAACAATACTTTCAAAACAAACAGGGAGAGAAAGAATGGCAGATTTTAAAGAAATCGCTGATAGTGTCATTAAAGGGAAAGCTCCCCAGGTTAAAGAGCTAGTTGAAAAGGCTCTTAATGAGGGTGTGGGAGTAGAAAAGATTTTTGGATGAAGGATTGATAGCGGGAATGGGTGTAGTAGGCAAGAAGTTTCAGGCTAATGAATTCTATGTTCCTGAGATGCTCATTGCTGCCAGAGCCATGAAAGCAGGAATGAAAATCATAAGGCCTATCCTGGTTCAGAAAGACATAAAAAGTCAGGGTACAGTAGTCTTAGGTACAGTAAAAGGCGACCTGCATGACATTGGTAAAAACCTGGTAGGAATGATGCTGGAAGGAGCAGGCTTTGAAGTAATAGGTCTGGGAATAGATGTAGCCCCAGAAAAGTTTGTCCAGACAGCTAAAGAGAAAAAAGCTCATTTCATAGGAATTTCTGCCCTTCTTACTACCACTATGGTGGGTATGAAGGATGTTGTTAAAGCTGCGCAAGAGGCAGGCCTGGATGGTAAGGTTAAGGTGATGATTGGCGGTGCTCCTGTCACCCAGAGCTATGCTGATGAGATTGGGGCTGATGGTTATGCTCCGGATGCTGCTTCTACCGTTGATGAGGCGAAAAAACTTGTAGGAGTTGGGCAGGTAACTACGAAAAAATAATGGAGAGAATAATGTACAGAGTGCCTTTAGAAAATCCTCAACCTAATATTAATAATTTCATAAAAATTATTAAGGGTGAGTCTATCCCTTCCAGAGGAGTAGTCATAAATGTTTTAGCCTCTTACCAAGAAAGTGATCTGCGAGAATACATAAGAGGTATCCTCACTAATTGTATGGCCAAAGGAAAGTTTGCTCTGGGTTCTGGCAATTCTATTACTATTGATTTCTCGCATGATTGGTTTTATGAACAGAAGCAAAAGGAGAGTATAAAATGAGAATGTTTGAGGAACTGAATAAGGGATGGCAAGTTCAAGGATTTAGCCAAGAAGTGAAGTTTGAGGAAGCTGAGCGAATAAAAGAGGGGTGGATTACGGCTCAGGTACCAGGAGTTGTACATCTTGATTTGTTGAGAAAACAAAAGCTTGTCGACCCCTTTTATGGTCTGCAGGAAAAGGATGCCTATTGGGTAGAAGAAAAGGAGTGGTGGTATAAAAATGAGTTTTGGCTTGATCAGTTCAATTCTCACTGGAAAAAGAAGAAGGTTGAGCTCGTTTTTGAGGGACTGGATACCTTTGCTACCATTTATTTAAATGGAGAAAAAATAGGGGAAGCTGATAATATGTTTATTCCCTGGCGATTTGATGTGACAGATAAAATAAGAGAGAAAAACATCCTTTTAATTAAGTTTTCCTCAGCTATTTCAGTTTTAAACGAGATACAAGCAAAGGAAAAGCCTCTTAAGGCCTCCGAGGAGCCAACTCGAGTATATGGCAGAAAAGCTCAATATTCCTTTGGCTGGGATTGGGGTCCTCGTCTCCCTGGAGTAGGTGTCTGGCGAAAAGTCTATATTTGCAGCTATGATGATATGTATATAGATTGGGTAGGAGTAGAGTCAAATCTTTCCAAAGAGAAGGCAGGGGTTAAAGTGGATATGGAAGTATCTTCCAGTATAGACGAGGAACAGGTAGGGAAAGTTTTGATTTATTTAGACAAAAAGCGTGTAAAAGAACAAAATATCGAGATCGAATCTTCTTCTTCTAAGCATACCTTACATTTAGAAATTGAGAAACCTATTCTCTGGTACCCCAAAGGATATGGGAGTCAACATCTTTATCGTCTAAAAGTGAAGCTTTTCAATGAGAAAGAAGAGCTTATGGATATATTTGAGGAGAGAATAGGAATTCGTGAGGTTCAGTTGGTTCAAGAGAAGGACGAGGAGGGAGAGAGCTTTTATTTCAAGGTCAACGGTATTCCTGTATTTTGCAAAGGGGCGAACTGGATTCCTGCTGATTCCTTTCTTCCTCGGATAGGTAAAAAAAAATATGCTTCTCTTATTCATAGTGCTTCTCAATGTGGGATAAATATGTTTAGAATTTGGGGAGGGGGTATTTACGAAGACAATGAGTTCTATCGTCTCTGTGACGAAGAAGGGATAATGGTCTGGCAGGATTTTATGTTTGCCTGTGGGGAATATCCCGAAGAGAATTGGTTCTGGGAAAAGGTAAAAAAGGAGGTCCGATGGGTGCTCAAAAGTTTAAAGAATCATCCCTGTATAGTTCTTTGGTGTGGCAACAACGAAAATCATTGGTTATATAGTAAGAAGAATGAGCTTAAGGGAGGGACAATTTATGATGATATTCTTCCCTCGATATGTAGAGAAATAGACCCTGCTCGGCCCTATTGGCCAAGCAGCCCTTATGGAGGGAAAGATCCTAATAGCGAAGAAAAAGGAGATAGACACAACTGGCAGGTGTGGAGTGGATGGCAGGATATAGAGCTTTACAAGAGGGACAAGGGAAGGTTTCTCTCTGAATTTGGCTTTCAAGCGCCACCTGTCATGAAAACCGTAAAGGAGTTTTGTCCTCTTGACCAGTTGAAGGAGAACTCTCTATCTATGCAGTGGCATAACAAACAGAAGGATGGGCCAGTTCGGCTAATTCGTTATCTTCGGTCTTATATGCCTGAACCGAAAAATTTTGAGGAGTTTGTCCGATATACCCAACTTAATCAGGCTTACGCCTTGAGAGTGATGATAGAGCAGTGTCGGAGGCGCAAATTCAAATGTGGAGGAACCCTATTTTGGCAATTCAATGACTGCTGGCCAGGAGTTAGCTGGAGTGTAGTTGACTATTTTCTTCGGCCAAAACCTGCCTATTATGAGGTGAAAAGGACATTTCAGCCGGTGCTTATTTCCCTGGTGGAGAAAGAGGGATGGATAGAAGTTTGGGTATGTAACGATACTTTGAAGGAACTAGAAGGAAAGCTGCAGCTGAAGAGTATGAGTTTCGAAGGCCAGACCCTTTGGACTGAGGAAGAACATATATCCATACCTGCCAATCAATCTGTTAAGGTTCTAGCTAAATCACCTCGCCAGTTGGGAATTAAATCACCGAGGGAACAATTTATTTACGCTTTTTTGGAGATGAAAGGAGATAAGGTAGAAAACTATTTATTCCTGGAGCGAGAGAAGTATCTCAAATTTTCTCAAAGGCAATTTGAAACAAAGATTTATTCTGCGGAAGACGGATTGAAAATAGAACTTTATTCTCACGTCTTCATCCGAGGTGTAGCGTTGAAGGTGGCCGGTGAGGATGTTGAATTTTCCGATAATTTCTTTGATTTGCTCCCCGGGGTGAAAAAGAGAGTAGCACTAACCTGTGCCTTGGATGAGGTGCAAAGAATTAAGGATAAATTGGTTATCGTATAGACAACATTTTGTGAATTCAAAGGGTATCTATTCAGCCTTATTTCGTAAATACTCAGTCAAACACGTCATTGGAGGAGCGATAGCGACGTGGCAATCTCTGATGGAGATTGAGATTACGGAGTTTATCCCGAGCAACAAAACCGAGATTGCTTCACTCCGTTCGTAATCAGACTGTGTCACAATCAATTTTTACGACTTTTTTACAAGAATTCCCTCCACTTCGGGTGTAAAAGTGGCGCTGAATAGGGAGAGGATACTTATAACTTATGCTTTTTTGCTCTTTTCCCTCCACTTTGATTACTGAACTTTAATTGTGACACAGCCTGAATGACAAGTCTGCCTATGCATATCCGCACGTAGACAGGAGAGGGACCTCGCTCGTAATGACATATAAATGTACTACGGCTGAATAGATATCTCATTATTTTAAAGATTACTACAGTTACGTCAAGAGATACCTCAGGACAATTTCTTACGTCACCATACTCGTATATCGTATATGGTATATCGTAAAAGACCCTGAAACACACAATATAATAGTATTTACGCACTTCTTTCTTTTCGAGATTGTATAGCGTTTAGTGTATGGTGTATAGTAAAGACAAAAAGCACAAGAAAATGCAAAATGCGTTCATTGACAAAACACATTATTTGGTGTATAATGAATACAGGAGGTGATGACTATGAAGAGGTTGAATATTACTTTACCTGAAGAAATAGTCCAGGAGATAAAGAGTTTTCCTAATAAAAGCCGTTTCATAACTGAAGCCCTCAAAGAGAAGATAGAAAGGATAAAGAAGGAAAAGATAGATAAGCTTTTAATAGAAGGATATAAGGCGACAAAAGAAGAGGACAAAAGAATTGATGAGGAATGGGAAAAAGTCACTTTAGAAGGGTGGAAATGAAATGGATTTTCCTAAAAGAGGTCATATCTGGTTTGTGTCATTAGAGCCAGTGATAGGTCACGAAATAGGAAAGAGTAGGCCAGCAGCAATAATCTCTAATGATAAAAATAATCTCTTTGCTAATACGGTAACTGTCCTTCCCATTACCTCAAAAACAGAAAAAATTTATCCTTTTGAAGTTTTCCTTCCAAAGGAAGAAACAGGCTTATCCAAAGATTCGAAAGTAAAGTGCAATCAAATCCGCACCGTGGATAAGAAAAGGTTAATTGATTTTGTGGGCACTTTATTTTCCGAAAGGCTAGAAGAAATAAAGCAGGCGCTTCTAATTCATCTTCGTAATTAGCCTATGTATTAAGATGACTATCGACTATTTTGCTATAGAATGAGGTTAGATTGTGATGGGATATGGTAATTACAAAGTGTTACTGGGAAATATAGTGGAGTTTCTTAAATTCTATTTTAGAGAGGATTTTTTGTCCTGTGCCCTTTTTGGATCAGTGGCGAGAAATGAGGCTTTACCTGAAAGTGATATAGATCTTTTGATCGTTCACCGATCTTGTTTTTATCGGCCTATGGACAAATTCTTGAAACTTCTCAAGGATCTAGAAGAAGATACGGAATATAAAAGGCTGAAGAAGCAAGGGTACTTCCCAGATCCTTATCCGGTATTTTTAGATGAGAAAGAACTTGAGAGAAATCTTTCCAATCTTGCAGTGAGGCGAGCTCAAGGGGTAGTTGAGATCAGATTGAGGGCTCTCCTAAAGGAGAGTCAATGCTAGAGGTTGAAATAAAGGTAAGAATAGATATAGAGGAAGTCAAAGACAAATTGAGTAAATTGGGAGCAAAATTTATCAGGGACCAGCACCAACTGGATACCTATTTCCATCATCCTTGCCGAGATTTCAAAAAGACTGATGAGGCATTGAGAGTGCGGGCAGTATCTGGCAAATATCTCTTAACCTATAAAGGGAGAAGGTTAGACTCTCAGACCAAGACCAGGGAAGAGATAGAGATAGAAGTAGATAATAAAATATTTGATATTCTCAAGGCTCTTACTTTTTCTAAAGTAAGAAGTATAGAGAAGCAGAGAAGTTTCTATCGATGGGATAATCTGAAAATTTTTCTGGATAAGATAGAAGGATTGGGAGAATTCCTGGAAATAGAAGGGGATTCCTGGCAGAGCAAAGAAAAGATATTCCAATTCTTAGAGGAGTTAGGCGTACAAAGGAATAGACTTATCAGAAAATCGTACCTGGAGTTGATCGAAGAAGTACTATGACCAGCATAATCCATAAATCTTGCAAATTTCAGGATAAGTGTTATAAAAAATGATGAACTATGAACAATGAACCATAAAGGTTATGGGGTGATGAATATGCAAAACAAAGCTATTGGAAAAATAGAAAAGCTTTCTGTGAAACATTTCAGGAAGTCAGGAAAGAAGCTGTATCTTGTGCCTCTCTTGATTTCAGTAGACAAGAAAGAAAAAAATATTCCTGAAGATTATCTAATGAAGACTGAGACTTATTGGAGGGAGGTTAGGAATCGGATAGGTGACCTGCAAGCTAAACTTGGAGAGATTAATAAGATATACCATGAACTTATAGATGTGGGTGGAAAGAAAGGATTTGAAGCGATTAAAAGCTTAAACAAAAAGAGCCACCAGATTACCAGGACACTTTCTCAGAAAGGAGCAGTTTTGGAGGCAGTGGAGGATGGAGATTTAGTGAGAGAAAGTATGGATTGGGCCAGGTGCCTGGCTATTTACCCTCAAAGCGAAAGAGCTCTAAGGAAGATCTCTCAGTTCTACGTGGAAGTTATGCAGAAAAGGGATGCATACATAACCAAAAGAATAGACGATACTCTTAAAGATAATGAGATCGGTATTCTGTTTATTAGAGAAAATAATAATCTCAAGTTCCCTTCCGACATAGAAATATTTAGAGTGCAGCCCTCTGTGCTCGATGATATTCATCGTTGTCTGCGAGATTTTCAATCTAAGATAGGAAATAGTGAAGACAAAGAATAGCGTACAGCAGACAGTGAGGACCAAAAGCTGTGAGCTATTTACTGTAAGCAGGATGGTGAGCGGTTAATTGGTGAGGGCTACCTTTTCCCATAGCTATGAACTATGAGCCATCAGCTATGAGCTATGCTCATTCTACCCGGGTAAATAAGTATATTCCTCCCGCAAGAAAGATGAGGCTAGGTATCCAGCTGGCAAGGAAGGGAGAGATGAACCCACCTTTTCCCAGGGTGGTGAAAAAAGCCATTGCTTCATAATAGCCAAAGCTTATGATTAGCCCCAGGGCTAGACTAGTTCCTCTTCCTCCTTTTTTCAAAACCAACCCTATAGGGATGCCCAGAAGTATAAGAATAAAATTGGTAAAGGGATAGGAAAGCTTAAAGTTTAGTTCTGTTTCCAGGTCTAAGGTTTTGAACCCACTCTTTTCGTATTCATCAATATATCTCCTTAATTCTGCTATACTCATTTTGTCAGGCGGGAAATATTTCCGACTAAAATAAGCAGGTCCTTTATCTATGGGAAGCTTCTTCTCGTAGAAAGAAGTGCTTTCTATCTCTTCGTTGAGTAAATATTCAATTCCCTGATAAAAAATCCATTCCCCTTCTACCCATTTCCCCTTTTTAGCTGTAATGATAGAGTTAGGTGGTGATTCTTTATATATTAATATATTTTCCATCTCTCCTTTTTGGGGGTTAAGGGACCTGATGTAAAATAGATAACAAGGAGGGACATGAATGAAGATATTCTTTTGCACTTCTTTTTTAGGTGGACCCAAAAAATTCTCCTCTTTTAGTTTCTGGACACGTTGGTTTGCTCTAAAAATTAAGGTCTCATTTAAAAAGAGCATAGAAAAGCTAATAATTAGTCCTATGGTGAAAAGGGGGAGAACCACTCTCTTTACAGAGATGCCGCCAATTTGTGCCGCTTGAATTTGATAAGTTCCACCTAGATGGGTTATAAGAAATAGAGTGGAGATAATAGCAGAAAGAGGACTAAGAAGAGTGAATAAATAAGGAATTTGCAGAAGGTAAAATTGGATTACATACGAGACGGCAGCTTCTTTTTTCAAATTGCTAATAGAAGTAAAAAAGTCTGTAATGAGGAATATAGATATGAAGAACAAAGTAAAGATTAGATATAGTTTGAGGTAGTCTTTAGTTATATATTTATCCAAAATCCTCATGTGAATTCCTCAAGTAGTTCATATTTTAGCAGATTTCGCAGTTAGCCAAACGGCAGCTATGCCCAATAGTACATTGGGCAGCCACATAGCCAGGTAAGGTGATAATAGTCCTCCTCGTGCCAAAAACTTTGCTGCCAAAAATAGAACATAGTAAACGATAGCTATGATTAAACTCACTCCCAGGCTAAGGGACTTCTCTTTTCGTTTCATCGTAATTCCTAAGGGGACGGCTATTAAAGCGAATAGAAGAGTAGCTAAGGGCATGGCTGTTCGGCTATGAAATTCGATACCTAATTCTTTTATCTCTCCTGGGTTAGGGTTTTCTCGGGCTTTTTCTTCTCTTATCTTCTGGCTTATTTTGTTTAAGCTTAATTCGTCATTCCTTTTCCATTCCCTTTCTTTCTGAGAAAGTTGATCATTCAAATAGATGCTCTGAGAATCAAATTTCCCTTGCTGAGTTAGGCGATGCTCTTTCCCGAAACGGTAAAGAGCAACTTCCTTTAGCTTTAGAACTTCTTTTTCAAACTCTCCTTCCCTGGCTATAGTAATCTGAGGGAAGAGAAAATCTCCCTGTGGCATAAATTCATAAAGAATAATCTCTTTCATTTTGTCGGTTTTCGAATCAAGTTGGTAGGTGTAGAGTTTCTTGCCTTCCAGGTCAGTGATGGTTCCTTCTTTGATTTGCATGGTTGGTCTGGCGAAAATAATCTTTTCGTATGTCTGGCTGTACTGATAATTGCACCACGGAGTGATAAACCAAGAAAAATAAAAAGAAATACCACTTAGAATTAGAGCAAAAACAAGCAACGTTTTCTCTATTCGAAAAAGACTGATACCAGAACTGAGAAAGGCTATTATCTCTCCTTCAGCGCTGAGACGGCCAAAAGTGAGCAAGCTAGCGAACAAAAGGGAAAGAGGAATAACTATGTTAAAAAAAGAAGGTAGTATAAATAAAAGTAATTTTATTACTTCCAGGAGGGCAGCCTTCTTAATGAATATCAGTTCTGTCAGGTCGAATATTACTCCGATAAGTAATACAAGGTTGAAAAAGGAAAAACCAATGATAAAAGAAAAGAGTATATCTTTGAGAATATAACGATGAAATATTTTCATTTTGTTATATAATATATTATTTCTCTAGATTGACAAGAATTGCCAAAGGACAATTTCCTCCGTCGCTATATAGTAGCCTTTTATTATCTCTACTCAGCTTCTCGTTTCGGGAAATATATGAAAGACTTTGAAGGGGGAAACATCCCCCCTCAACGGCCTTCGGCCTGCTCCCCCCAAGTTCGAAAAAAGGCAGAGCATCGTCGCTTTGCTCCTCAAACAGTATATTTTTCTTTTTCCTCAACTCGAAGCTTCGTTAAGGTAGCTCCTATAAGGCTTCTTCAGAAAATGTCCTTCGGCAGAGATGTGATGGGGGAAATGCCTCAGGACAATCTCGTATGTCGTATATCGTATATGGTATATCGTAAGAAAAAATCTTAAAATCCACAAAGAAATACTATTTACGCACTCTTCGTTTTCGATATACTATATACCATATCCTATATACGGCTTTTGTATTGCGCAATACGCATCACGCACAACAGAGCTGGTGAATCGTATTTCGTGAATCGTGAATTGTTAATCAAACCTTACAACCATTTACCTTCTTGTTTGCGATTCACTATTCACCATTCACTATTCACGATTCTGCTGGACGAAAGTCCAAAAAACTGTTAGAATTCATAGTGGTTGAAGTAAGGAACTATTAGAGTGGAAAGTTCACTTGGGGTGAGGTATCCAGCGAGATTATTTAAAAGACTTAGTTGTCTAGTTTTATACAAAAAGTAGCATTTTCTGTTTTAGGGCAGGGGCTTAAGGCTCTTCTATGCAATTGTTTTGGCGTATAAAAAAATAAGTGAAAAAGGAAAGATGAAGAAAATGAAGAAAATTGCTCTTTTAACCAGCGGGGGGGATTGTCCTGGGCTGAATGCTTGTATTCGTGCTGTAGTGAGAAAGTCTGTTCATGAAGGATTGGAAGTGGTGGGTATACGGAGAGGATTTGCTGGTCTAATGGAGAGAGATACTATAGAGCTGGGAGTCTCTTCAGTAAGTGGAATTATCCATCAGGGAGGTACTATATTAAGGACAGCCAGAAGTGAGCTTTTCAAAACCAAGAGAGGACAGAAAAAGGCTTTTGACAATATTAAAGAATTAGATATTCAAGGATTAATAGTGATAGGGGGAGACGGGTCCTTTCATGGGGCGTATTACTTGAATAAAGATTGGGATATTCCTACCATTGGTGTTCCAGCTACCATTGATAATGATATTGCCGGGAGTGATTTCAACATTGGATTTGCTACCGCTGTTAATACGGCCCTAGAAAGTATCGACAAAATAAGGGATACGGCAACCTCCCATGATAGGCTCTTTATCATAGAAGTAATGGGGAGAACATCTGGCTTTATTGCTCTTTGGGCAGGATTAGCTGGAGGGGTAGAGGATATCCTCATTCCCGAACTGAAGACTGATTTGGATGAAGTCTGTCGAAAATTAGAAGAGGGACGTCAGCGGGGAAAGACCAGTAGTATTATTGTGGTAGCAGAGGGAGATGAGGCTGGTAATGCTTTTGAAATAGGAGGAAAAATCAAAGAGAAGATAGGCTATGAAATTCGAGTGGTTGTTCTTGGCCATCTTCAAAGAGGTGGCTCTCCGGTGGCTTTGGATAGAATTATAGCTACTAGATTAGGTTCGGCAGCAGTGGACTCTTTGCTAAAAGGAGAACGAGGGAAGATGGTGGGACTGGTTTCCAGTCAGATTAAGACATTTCCCATAGAATATGCCTGGAAGACAAAAAAGGAGATTGACCTTAATCTTTATGATTTATCGCAGATTCTGGCAGGGTAAAACTAGCGTATAGTAAGAATAAAGTATCTATTCAGCCGTAGTACATTTATTTGTCATTACGAGGAGCGATAGCGACGAAGTAATCTCGGTTTTGCTGCTCGGAATAAACTTCACAACCCCTGGATTGCCACGCTCCTTCGGAGCCCGCAATGACGTATTTCGTTGAGTATTTACGAAATAAGGCTGAATAGTAACAGAATAAACACTACAGCTATAGCTACTCTTCGCTAAATACTGACTCGCTAAAAGTCAGATTTATCCTATACGCTATCCGCTAAACGCTATACGCTAATATAAGATGAAAGTGAATTTAATATCTTTGGGATGTCCAAAAAATCTGGTAGATAGTGAGGTTATCCTGGGAAAATTAGGGGAGGTGGGATATGCTCTTACTCCCTCAGCAGAAGATGCAGATATAGTTATCATCAATACCTGTTCTTTTATTGACAAAGCAAGAACAGAGAGTTATCAGGTAATTTCCCGAATTATTTCTCAGAAGAAATCTTCTCAAAAGCTTATCGTCTGTGGTTGCCTTCCTCAACTGGAAGGACGTAAGCTATTTTTCAAATTTCCTCAGATAGATGTCTTACTGGGGAGTGCTGATTTTTATAGAATTGATAAAGTAATAAGCGAGCTTGGCAAGGGTAGAAGCCATCTATTTTCAGTAAATGAGCCATCTTTCATTTATAACTCAAGCTTTGCCAGGTTTTTGAGTACCCCTCCTTCTTATGCCTATCTCAAAATCGCTGAAGGTTGTTCCAATCGCTGTTCTTATTGTCTCATTCCTCAACTGCGGGGAAAATATCGCAGTAGAGAGCCCCAAGATGTTATTAAAGAGGCGAGGGTTTTAGTTGATTGGGGAGTAAAAGAGCTGATTCTTATAGCTCAGGATACCACCTTTTATGATTGGGATTTAGATAAAAAGTCATCTCTTATATATCTATTGGAACAATTGGAAAAAATAGACAAATTGGAGTGGATTCGTCTTCTCTATACTCATCCTTCGCACTTTACCTCTTCGCTTACCAGGGTAATGGCCAATTCAGAGAAAATATGTCCTTATATTGACCTTCCTCTCCAGCATACACATAATAAGATTCTTGCTAAGATGAAACGTCCTGAATTTCAAGTAGCAGAGAAATTGATTGATAAATTAAGAAATAATATTCCAGGCCTTACTTTACGTACTACTTTTATGGTAGGATTTCCCGGTGAGGGAAAAGAGCATTTTAATAAACTCCTCAAAGATGTGGAAAGGCTAAAATTTGAGTGGTTAGGAGTGTTCACTTACTCTCCTGAACAAGGCACTCCTGCCTATTTTCTTCCCAACAAGGTGCCTACCAAAATTAAGGAGAGGAGATATCGGGAGCTTATGCAGCTTCAGCAGCCTATAACCCATAAGTTTAATGAGAAGAGAGTAGGTAGTATTTGTTCCATCCTGGTGGACAAAAAAAATGAAGGGCATACTCAGTTTCAAACCCCGGAAATCGATGGTAAAGTCTTCTTTAGTAGGGAACATAAACCTGGTCAGTATTTCCGAGGAAGAATATCCCTGGTCAAGAATTGCTATGACCTCTTAGTTGAGTGATTTTGCACCAGAAAGAACAGAAATTATTTCTAGTAGAGCTCTACTGTTACACTGGAAATGCCTACATCTAGTTCAAGGTCCAGGCGAGTCTCCGCAATTGAGTAATCTCTACTGGTATATACGTCTCCCTGCTTTACTAATCCCAACTTATTGAAGTTGTTGCTGGTCAATGCTGTGTTAGCTTCGATTCTTATTCCTATTGAGCGAGGGATAAAGAGTTTTATCCGGGAAACCCCGGCCTTAATTTTAGCCTGGATAGAGCTAAGAGAACCGAACTTTATTTCATTTTTGCTTGCGCCTGCCTCTAGTTCCAGGTAGGTCACCTTTAAAGAAGAGATGTCCAGATAATTACTACTTGCTCCTGTCTCGATTTTCAAAGTCATAGGGATTCTATTATTCAATTTCAAATTCCAGGAATGCTCTTTTCCCAATTGCCTAAACTGAAATCTACCTCTTTCACCTTCTTCGGTCAGTTCCAAAAATCCCTTCTCATCTACAACTTTGTATCTCATTTTTGGCCTTAGCCAGGAGGGAGTGGTAAAGTCGCCCTCAAGTAGATAAGTCGAACTTCCCTCCAGTCTCAGTATCCCTGCCCCAAAACTGATTTCAATATCAGCCTGTTTGAGCTCGGGCGAAAGAGGCTGTTCGAATCGAAGAGCCCGACCTGTAATTTCATAAGCTCTATCTGCTTGAGAGAGATATATCGCACCTCCAATAGCAGCGATGATAACCAAAGGAGAGAGAATCTGTAAAAAAGAAAGGGAGCTCTTTCTGAAAATGAGGTCAATACCAATAGCGATCAATATAACTGGCCAGAATTTGAGAAGTTCATACCACACGCCCCAGGACAGAATTTGAAAATTATTAGCTAAGAGGATGACACCGAGCAAGATGATAGTTATCCCTCTTAAATAGGTTCTTATCTTCATTTCTATTTCCTTTTGTGGAAGCCACCTGCTAGTATCGCCACACCAAGGACAACTAGTATAAGAGGCCAGAGTCTAGCGAAGCCAAACCAGGGGAAAAAGCTACTAGCCAGGAATAAGAGCCCCAGGCAGATTAAAATTACTCCACCCACCAGTCTTGAATTTTTCCCGTGTCCAGCCTTACCGGATTCTCCTCTGATTTCCTTGCCTATTTCACTAGCAACATTCTCAGCTTTTTCCTTGATTGTTCCCACCTTTCCTTTTTGTTTGCCTGTCTCTTCTTCTGTTAGAGACTCCGGATTCTGAGGAATGAAAATCCAGCCAATAATGTAAGCAATGAGCCCAATGCCGTTAATAAAAATACTAATCACAGCAACTATGCGGACAAGAGTGGGGTCAATATCAAAATGTTCTGCAATACCTCCACATACACCTGCTATCACGCAGTCTTTTTTCGAACGATAAAGTCTCTTGGCCAATTTACCCTCCTTTTATCAGATAAGTTTTTTCACTCATATACACTAATTGTCTCTCCTACCTTTGCTCTGAGGTCCCGGGCTGCTGAGTCTTTATTTTTGTCGATTTCCAGATACCCAGAACTCCCCCTTAATATAACAAATTCGTTCGACTTTACTTCAGAAAATGTTTTAGCGACTTTTGCCTTGATCATTCTGTTTTTATAATGAATAGTTGCTTTCTTCTCCAGAGGTAAGGTTTTCTTTATACTGGTAATGATGTTACCGAAAGCAGTAGTTAAGGTAATGATTGCCACCCTAGCCTGTCCCCTTTATAGTGTGTTCATCTTACTTCATTCTATATCATTTTCAGGAATGGTCAAGGAAAATAAATATCCGATGGTTCTGTTATTTTGGCGAAGAAGATGAAAAGAATGAAAGAGAAGAAATACTCCCTTGACACTTTTGTATTTTATGTTATAATGTTGATAGTGTTACAAATATTAAATGCTAATTATAACAATACTTATTTATTTAGACTGAGAGTCTAAGTCTGCCAAAATGGGCTTATTATTAGAAAATTACTTAGAATGGAATAGCTAGAAAAATGAAGGAACTTCAGATTGCACAAGTAGTGTCAAGGTACTATGAGAAAGGTATGACCCAGCAGGAGATAGCATATAAATTTTGTCTTTCCAAAATGACAGTGTCTCGGATGCTGCAGAAAGCTAGAGAATTGGGAATTGTTAAAGTGGGTATAAAACGACCCTTCCAGTTAAACGAGAAGCTCCAGAGACAGATAGAGAGGGAGTATGGCTTGAAAAAAGCTATAGTGGTGAAACAAACTAATTCTAAGAAAAATGATATCTCTAAATTAGTAGGTCGAGTCTGGGCTTTCTATATGAATCTCTCTCTTCCAGATGACTATATATTCGGTATAGGAGGTGGCAAGACAGTTGCTCAAGTTGTGATAAATTTAACAGTAATGAAGACAAAAAATGTGCATATAGTTCAGTTGATGGGTGGATTGACTGACGTTGCTGAGATTAACCCTTTTACGATTGTAGAGGAAACTTGCCGAAAGCTCGGAGCTAAAGGCACCTACTTTACTTCATATGCTGTAGTTGAAAGCAAAGAGGTACGGGATTCAATCATTTATAATTCTCCTATGGGTTCCCAGGTAAGGAGTATGTGGAATAAATGCAACCAAGTGCTATTCGGTATAGGAGTTATTGAAAAGGGGACATTGCTTTCTGCAAAACTGGTAAGTGCAAAAAAATTAAGAGAAATAAGACGATTAGGTGCAGTCGGGGATGTGCTAGGGCACTGTTTTGATGAAAACGGAAATTTTATTAAGACGGATCTTGAGGAAAGACTGGTAAGTATTCCTATAAAAACGTTAAAAAGCGTTCCGGAACGGATAGCAGTTGTAGGGGGAGAGTATAAAGTTCAAGCTATTCGGGGACTATTACGTTCGGGTTTAATAACAACTTTAGTAACTGATGAGACTGCAGCAAAAAAAATAATGGAATCTTAATTAGCATTACAAAGAAAAGAATTAAGGGAATATTTATATATCATAAATTCGGATGGATAAAATACGTTAAAGCAGTTAAAAATTGATTTTTACTCAACAAGCAATTAAAAAAGTAGCTATAATTACTGGAGCAGCTCAAGGAATTGGAAAAGCAATTGCTCTGAGATTTGCTAAAAAAGGAACCTTTGTGATAATTACTGATATTAACCTTGAGAAGCTTCGAGAGGTAGAAAAAGAAATTAATAAATTTGGGAAATGCTCATCTTTAAAACTCAATGTAGCTTGTCCAGATGAAGTAAACAAAATAGTAGACGAAATAATTAAGAAATTTGGAAGAATTGGCATCTTGGTTAACAATGCAGGCATTACAGCTAACGGTTCAATTGAACAAGTAAATAATGAATTGTTAGATAGGATAATTGGAGTAAATTTTAAAGGCACTTTTTATTGTTGTAGGGCAGCTGTTCCTATTATGAAAAAACAACATTATGGGAAAATTGTTAATATTTCCTCTATCACTGCAAAACGAGGTGATAATACAACAGCTCCTTGCTATGGAGCTTCTAAAGGTGCTATAGCTACTCTTACAAAATCCCTTGCTCGGCAACTTGGCCCATTTGGAATCAATGTCAATGCAGTAGCCCCTCATGCCATTGATACTCCTATGATGAAATATTGGGATGAGGAAAAAAGAAAAAAAACTAGTGAATCTTTACCTGTTCGCCGCCTGGGAACTCCAGAAGATGTAGCTGCTGCAGTCACATTTTTAGCTTCTGATGAGGCCAGTTTTATTACAGGACAAATTATTAATGTTGATGGTGGCCATTTTATGGATTAATAAGATATGTTTTAACAAAGGAAAAGTTAAAAAATAAGGCCAGAGGGAGGTGAGAGATAAGAAAATAGATAGGCCTATTAGCTTGAGGAAGGAAAGCTTCTAAAGAAGAAAAATGTTAAATAATTAAGTTTTTTTAGAAGCTTTCAGGAAAGAATAAGCAAAGAATAAAACATCAAAAATCCAAAAGGAGTGTAAAAATGATTAAAAAAATTTTAGTCCTATTGGTTATTTTAGCTACGATTGCCACTGCATCTCTTGCTAAGAATGTTACTCTCACTATTGCCACGGTAAATAACCCGGATATGAAAATTATGGAGTCTCTTTCCTCTCAATTTACTAAAGAGACAGGCATCAAACTTAGCTGGGTAATTCTTCCTGAGAATGAACTTCGTCAAAAGATTACTGAAGACGTTGCATTGGGTGCTGGTAAATTTGACATCGTCACCATAGGTATCATAGAAGTCAAAAATTGGGTAAATTATGGATGGATTACACCACTCGATCCTTTTTTCACCGATATGGATACTACTGCAAAAAAAGCCTATGATTTAGACGATGTTTTACAGTCAGTTCGTGAAGGGTTGAGCGCGAAAGGACAATTGTATGCACTTCCCTTTTATGGTGAGACGAGTATTACCTATTACCGCAAGGACCTCTTTGAAAAAGCTGGTTTGACAATGCCTAAAGAACCTTCCTGGAATCAAATTTTAGACTTTGCTACGAAGCTTCATGATCCGGATAATGGATTTTATGGTTTATGTTTACGTGGTCTTCCCGGGTGGGGTGAAAATATGGCCGTATTTGGTACTATGATTAATGCTTTTGGCGGCCGCTGGTATGATATGGACTGGAATGCTCAATTTGATACACCTGAGATGAAAAACGCCTTTGAATTTTACAACACACTCATTAAGGAAGTAAGTGAACCAGGTGCAACAGGTGTTGGATTTACTGAAGGTTTAACTCTTATGGCACAAGGTAAAGCTGGGATTTGGTATGATGCTTCGGTAGGTGCTGGTCTCTTAAATGATCCATCCCAATCCAAAGTTGTTGGAAAACTCGGTTATGCAAGAGCTCCTTATGCAAAAAAACACAATAATGGTTGGCTTTGGTCCTGGTCCTTAGCTATGGAATCCGCCAGCAAACATAAGAAAGAAGCCTTTAAATTTCTCACCTGGGTTACCAGTAAAGATTATATCAATTTAGTTGGTGAAACTAAAAGCTGGGTTAATGCACCTTCAGGCTCCAGAAAATCTACCTATGAAAATCCAAAATACCAAAAAGTTGCTGATTTTGCTCCTCTGGTTTTGAGCGCTATGAGAGCCGTTGATTATAATCACCCATCCATATTGCCAACACCCTATATTGGTACGCCATTTGTCGTTTTTCCTGAATGGCCACATCTTGGCAGTGAAGTAGCACAGCAGTTGGCTGCAACTATCGCTGGCAAAAAAACTATTGATGAGGCCTTAAAAGCTTGCCAAAAAATTGCCAATGAAGTTGCTGAAGAAGGTGGATATAAACAATAATTACTGACTTAGCACAGCCTTTGGGGACATATTGAACAAAATTCGATATGTCCCCTTGTTTGTAATTTTACATAATAAAAAGATGCCAAGATGAACGAAAATAAAAAGAAAGGAATATTAGTTTTACCTGCTGTAATTTTAGTTGCGTTAGCGACGCAAATTCCCCTTATTATAACCGTTTATAATAGTATGATTCGTTGGATTATCGTTAGACCCGATCTTTCCAAAAAGTTTATTGGTTCGCAATACTATAAAAAAATATTCACCAGTGATGAGTTCTGGCTGGTTTTCCAAAACACAATGGTCTTAACTGTCATTTCATTAGCTGCTTGTCTTGCACTGGGTACATTGTTAGCGTTCTTATTACACCGTCAATTTACAGGAGTAGGCATCGTGCGTACTTTACTGATTTCTCCATTCTTTCTTATGGACTCAGTTATCGGAGTGTTTTGGAGAAATGTAATGCTTAATCCATCATTTGGTTTGCTATATTATTTCTATAAGTTCTTCAGTCTAACACCACCGGATATGTTAGCCGAAGCCCCCCTTTTTTTTATTATTATTTTGGTTATCTGGAAGTGGACACCCTTTTTCATGCTCGTTTTACTGGCTGGGTTGCAATCTATTCCTGAAGAAGTTTTAGAAGCTGCTGTGGTTGACGGAGCCAATGCATGGAACAAAACAATCTATGTTATCTTACCTATGGTCATGAAATATATCACCATCAGTTTACTACTCGGTCTTATTTTTATCTTAAAGACATTCGGGTTAGTATTTACAACCACACGTGGAGGACCTGGTTTCGCCTCCACCAATTTTCCATACTATGTTTACCGAATCGCCTTTTTAGGATGGAATGTCGGTAAATCATCGGCCATTGCTGTTGTAATTATCATTATTTCACTAGCTATTATTTTGGTATTATTTAAATTACTGAGAAAAACTATTACAGAGGTAGAAGTATGAAAAAAACAAGTTCAGCAATTGTTACCGTCATCACATTTATTATAGCAATTATCTATTTTTTTCCCATTTTCTGGATGATTATCTCTGGGTTTAAACATGAGATTGATGTAGTCAATCTCACATTCCCATTTACGCTAACTCTGGAAAACTTTAAAACTATTTTTAGCGGTAAGGTCAGTCATTACTTTATGAACTCGATATATATTACTTTGGTTTCCACGAGCTTATCGATGATGTTGGGAGTACCGGTATCCTATGCTCTGGTGATGTCGAAATTTAAGAGAGGCGATGATCTATTCTTTTGGTTTATCTCAACTACTTTGCTTCCACCCGTAGGTATTGTTATACCTGTGTATATTATTTTTAAATGCCTGAATATGCTGGACACCTACTGTGGATTAATTTTAATGTATACAGCGGTGAATATTCCTTTAGTGATATGGATGATGCGCTCGTTTTTTAAAGATATTCCTCGTGAACTGATCGAGGCATCCAAGATAGACGGAGCCACAGAGTTAACTACATTTTTCAGGATTATATTGCCATTGTCTCGTCACGGGTTGTCCGCAACAATCCTATTGGTAATTGTCTTCATTTGGAACGAGTTCTTTTTTGCATTGCACTTAACCTATACCAGAGCAGCAACACTTCCCGTTCATGTAGCTGCCTATATGACGCAGGAAGGTTTATTTTGGGCTAAGATGTGTGCCATATCAACTGTTGCTATTTTGCCACCATTGCTGGCAGGATGGATCAACCAGAAACAGTTAGTTCGTGGTCTAACTATGGGTGCAGTTAAAGGATAGAAAATATCAAGATTTATGGGTTCCCGAGATAGTTGTAAGACATATTTTTTATCTGAAAATACTGTAAGAAGGCAAATTGAGATTGCCACTTGGCTATCGCTCTTCGCAATGACAGTGGCATACGTGTTTCAGTGAATATTTACAAAATATGTGAAATTAATACGGGAGGTATAAAATGTACGTGACTGGTATTAAAGATACAAAGGAGTTAAAGACTCCTCACGGTAAATCAATTAGATGGTTATTACCCAAAGAAATAGGAGTTCCAAATTTTGAGATGAGATATTTTGAGGTTAAAAAGGAAAGCGTGCCTTCAGAAGAGAAGCATCGTTGGGAACACGAAATATTTGTAGTAAAAGGAGAGGGCATTATAAAAAGTGGAGAAATAGAGAAAAAGGTTAAACCTGGAGATGCTATATTTATTCTTCCAAATGAATTACACCAGTTTTTAAACTTTAAAGAGGAGCCCTTTGGTTTTATCTGTATTATTCCTAACGGATGCGAAGATAACGTTAAGGGAAAAAAATGAAGAAAGAGGAAATTTTAATTTTTTGGTAATGTCGATGATATTTTGTTAAAGCACTGTGGTCTATCAGAAGAGAAAGATGGAAAGCTTATTAAAATTATCAAGGAAAATTGCAGAATCTTAGAATAAATTAGTAATTCTTGCCCGAAAGAAAAATATTCTCTCTTATATAAACTTTGGAGTGAGAGTCGCAAAAATAAGATAGAGAGCTTTGTATGATTCAATATCTGTTAGGAGTAGACATAGGAACTCAGAATTCAAAAGGTGTTCTTGTAAACTTAGAAGGAAAAATTGTGAGTAAATTCACACTTGGACATGGCACTAGCATACCTCAAAAAGGCTGGGCTGAACATGATGCAGAGAGGATATGGTGGAGTGATTTTAAAAAAATCTGTAAGACTTTAATCAAGCAGGCCCAAATTAGTGTTAAAGATATAGCTGCTATTGGATGCAGTGGGTTAGCTCCTACTATGTTACCTGTAGATAAGAATGGCAAACCTCTAAGAAAAGCAATCCTTTATGGAATAGATACTCGATCAAGCAAAGAGATCAAATGGATTAATCAAACATTAGGAAAGAATGAAATATTTAAAATTTCCGGGCAAGCATTATCCACGCAATCAGTTGGTCCTAAAATACTCTGGTTTAAAAAACACGAGCCCAAAAAATTTAAGGAAACTCACAAAATACTGAGCACTAATAGCTTTTTAATATATAAGCTTACAGGAAAGTATACAATAGATATGGCTACAGCTATATTTTTTGGTCCTCTGTTTAACTTTCAAAGAATGAAATGGGAGAATAAGATATGTGATAAAATAGGGATACCTCTCTCTATTCTTCCGAATATTTATTATCCTGCTGAATTAGTTGGTGAAGTAACCTCCGAAGCATCTAAAGAAACAGGATTAGAGGCAGGAACACCAGTAATTGCAGGGGCACCTGATGCATTTGCTGAAGCCACAGGGGCAGGTGCAATAAAAGAAGATGAAGTTTTCCTTACATATGGTACTACTATGACTATAATTGTTTGTTTAAAGTATCCTAAAACACATATAAACTTATGGTCAAATATTCATTATGTTCCTAATATATACACATTGCTTGGAGGAATGGCCACTTCAGGAGCACTTACTCGATGGTTTAAAGATAACTTTGCTCAAACTGAGGTAGGATCCGAAAAAATGGCAGGGATAGATACTTATCATTTTCTTAGTGACGAGGCTGCCAGGGTTTCTACAGGCTCAGAGGGATTAATTATTTTACCTTATTTTAGTGGAGAAAGAACGCCTATAGATGATGAATTAGCCAGAGGTGTTATTATAGGTCTCACGCTTTCCCATACCAAAAGACATTTGTATAGAGCTCTTTTAGAAGGAACAGCCTATGGAGTTGAGCATCATTTAGATATTATGAGAAAGATGGGTATAATCCCCCAAAAAATCATCGCAGCTGGTGGTGGAGTCGAGAATCAAATCTGGACTCAGATAGTAAGTGATGTTACTGGATTAAAGCAGGTATGCGTAAGAGAAAAGGGGTTCAGTGCGCCCTATGGAGATGCATACATGGCAGGTTATGGATCTGATGTATTTAAGGATTTTACTGTTTTAAGAGAAAAATGGATAAAAATAGTTAAAACAATTGAACCTGACCTAAAAGTTCACAAAGAATATAAGAAGTATTATAAAGTATATAGAAGACTCTATAGACATACAAAAGAAGATATGCATAAGCTGTCAGAGTTATCTCTTAAGGAAAACTAAACCAGTACTAATTTTTATCTAAAGTTACTGTTCAACCACTAAGCCACCAAGGCATAAGAAGTGATATGAGTTTGTAATAGTTTAGCTTTTCTAAAACTACCTTCTTTAATGCCATCAATTTGTGAATAATAGTGAAGTTCCTTTTGGGTTTATCTGTGTTATTCCAAAAGGATACGAAAGGTGAAATTTAGGTGTTAAAAAGAATTTTTCTCAGAATTCGGAGTCTTATCAAACGGAGAGGATAATAAAATGAAAAAAGCTGTTCAATTTGGAGCTGGCAATATAGGTAGAGGGTTTGTGGGGCAACTGTTAAGTCAATCTGATTTTGAGACTGTTTTTGTGGAGGTAAGAGATGACTTAATATCTTTAATTAATAAAAAAAAAGAATATAAGTTAAAGATATTAGGTACTCAATCTTATGAGATAATTATTAAGAATATAAGGGCAGTTAATGTCAGTGATCAGGATAGAGTAAACAAAGAGATTAAAATCGCTGACATAATGGCAACGGCGGTTAGACCGGAAAATCTTGCCTCTATAGCTGCTCTTGTTTGTTCAGGAGTTATAGAAAGAGCAAAAAACAGTATTACTAAGCCCATTAATATTCTCCTCTGTGAAAATTTACCGAAAGCAAGTAAAATTTTTAGGAGTTACCTTTTAAAAGAATGCCCCCCAATTTATTTAGAGTATATGAATTCTCACCTTGGGTTAGTTGAAACTATTATTAGTAGGATGGTTCCTCCCGTTCCATCTTCAATTTCTTCCAAAAACCCTCTTTTTATTATGGCGGAAGAATATAATCGATTATTTGCGAACAAAAAAGCCTTTATAGGTGAGGTGCTGAAAATAAAAGGACTGGTAGCGGTAGATAATTTTGTGGCTTATCAGGAACAAAAACTATATACTTATAACACAGGGCATGCTATTTGTGCCTATGTGGGTTATCAATGGGGATATAAATACATATGGGAAGCTGTCCGAGATAAAGAGGTTAGGCAGGCCGTTCGAGGAGCTATGCTCGAAACAGGGGAAGCCCTGGTGGAAAAGTACCATTTTAAAAAGTATGAACAAGAAAAATTCATTGATGATTTTCTCTTAAGATTGGATAATCCGGCTCTTGGTGACACAGTAGAGCGGGTAGGCAGGAGTCCAATAAGAAAATTGTCTTTTAATGAGCGTTTAATAGGAGCAGCTAAATTTTGTGAGGAATATGGCGTTAATCCTATTAATATATGTGCAGGAATTGCAGCGGCACTTAAATTTACGGTTGAGGGAGACAGAGAGTCAGAGAACCTTGCCAGACACCTGGAAGACAAAGGGATGGATTGGGTCTTAAAAGAAATATGTTGTTTAAACCCACAAGAGAATTTAGCGAAGTTAATAAAACAAAATCTTTGAATTAAAAACAATTGAAGGGAAATAGTATGAAAGCCAGTGTATTATATGCAATTGAGGATTTGAGAATACAAGATATCCCTGTTCCTAGTCCTTCAGAGAATGAAATCTTAATTAGGGTAGAAGCGTGTACTATTTGTGGGACAGATATAAGAGTTTATCATTATGGACATAAACACATCCGTTTTCCTCGTATTACTGGCCATGAAATATCCGGAGAAATTGTGGAAGTAGGGATAAAGGTAGAGAATTATAAAATAGGCCAAAGAGTAGCTGTAGTCCCAGCTGTCCCCTGTGAGGAATGTTATTATTGCCGAAAGGGTATACAAAGTATGTGCTTGAACCTCAAAGGTATTGGTTACCATTTCGATGGAGGATTTACACAATTTATGATAATTCCAGAAGTTGCCGTTAGAAATGGTTGTGTGAATTCTATTCCAGACAATCTATCCTTTGAAGAGGCAGCTCTTGCAGGGCCACTTGTCTGTGCTATATATTAAGTTTAATTCAAACCTGGTACATTATGGAGAATTTTATGTGATAGGGACTCATGGATCTGCACCATACCATAATAAGCTGGTTTTAAATCTTTTATCTCAGGGTCGAATGGAGATAAAGGACCTTATTACTCATAAATTACCTTTAGAGAAGTTAAAAGAGGGGATTAATTTGGCTGAATCTGGAGAGGCTATGAAAGTAGTAATACTGTCAAATGAACTTATCTGATGAAAGATATAGAGTCTAAATAGGTCAGGAGAAAGTGGATCGAATGACTGAGGAGATTATTTATTGCTTTAACATAGGTTGAGATCTACTGAGGGGAGAGGCGAAATTTCAAAGTTTCAATTGGGACTTTTTTGAAACATAGTATAATCTCAATTTAGTTCTGTTTCTTTTTTTTCTTGCCCGACTATTTCCCCTTTTATCCGCTAGTTATTTATTAGGTAGTATATAGTTGCCTCTATCCTTTTATTTAAAAGGAAAATCAAAAACTTGAATTTGATGAAACATGTAAGTTGTGATAGAATTTAAATGCGAGGGTTAAAAAGGCCGATAGCAGAGAAGAAAAGTTAAGTAAGAATATTACAAGGAAGACGGAAAGGATAGTAAGATGGCTAGATATGTCATTGGTGGTGATGTAGGTTCATCTGGGTATAAAACAGTTCTTTTGGATATTGAAAGTGGTGAGATTAAAGCTACTGCTAATGTTACTTATGAAGTTGACTGGGTTAAACCAAACTGGGCCCAACAGGATCCTTCTCTGTGGAAAGAAGCATTTGTAAAAGCAACTAAAAGATTAATTAAAGATTCAGGAATTAGGAATAGAGAAGTTGAAGGGATTGCTTTTTCTGGTCAACAGCATGGAGCAGTAGTAGTAGATAAGGAGAATCAGCCTTTATATGAAGCCATTTTATGGTGCTGCCAGAGGAGTGCTAAGGAGTGCACAGAGATAGAAGAAGCTGTAGCTAGAGAGACTGCTGATAAAGATGCTTATGTCAAAGAAATTGGCATGCATGCTATGGCCGGTTTTCAAGGGCCAAAAGTGCTCTGGCTCCATAATCATCTACCTCAAATCTACAAGAAAATAGAGCAGCTTTTATTTCCTAAAGATTGGCTGAAGACAGAAATAAGCCGAGAAAAAAGGTGGACAACAGAGCTTTCTGACCTCTCAGGCTCAGGTTATTTAAAATTGGACGGAACAGTGTCAGAGTTGGTGATGAGAGTTATGAAATTGAGTCACCACTGGATACCCGAAGTTCTTCCTTCCACTTCTTATGTGGGAGCTATCTCAGAGGAGGTAGCTAAAGAAACCGGTTTGAGTGTGGATACTAAAATCTTTGGCGGAGGAGGAGATAATCCCTGTAGTATGCTTGGTAATAATGCCTATCTTCTAGAGAGTGTGGGTACTTCAGGCACTTTCTCCGTCAGGGCCAGGCAGCCTATTGTCGATGGAACACTGCATCCTTTCGTTTTACCTGATGATAGATTCGGTCATCCCCAGGGACCCAGGCAGCCCCTACACTGCATAATTGATGCCGCCAGTGCTATAGATTATATCGCCGAGAGGGTTTATGGAAAGGGTAGATTTACTTATGAGATGCTTAATAGAGTTGCCCGGAGGACACCACCAGGTTCTCGTGGCAAGGTAATCATTCCTTTTATTCATGGGCAAAGAGTTCCCTATGCACCCCAGGGCAGACTCTACATCAAAGGATATGCTCCGAATAAAGGTGAAAAAGAAGATTTGATTCGAGCAGCAATGGAAGGGGTAGCTTATGCTATGAAATATGGCCTTGAACTCTTAAGAGAAGGCATGCGAAAACAGGAAATAGTTGAGGCGGAAAGAATTACCATTACTGGCGGGGGAGCCAAGGGAGAGGAAGCCAGTCAGATAAGGTCAGATGTCTATGGTAAAGAACTTATCAATCCTCATACTGAGGGTGCGGCGGTGGGTGCGGCCTACATTGCTACAGCAGGATTGCTTGATGAGCCAGTGGAGAAGGTGTCGGCCAGATTATTTGAAAGAGGTATTCAAGTTAGCCCGCAAAAGCCCACCCTTATAGCTCCTCGAGATGAAAATATTAAACTGTATGAAGAAGGATATGAAAGGTATCTGGAAGTCCTTGAAGAGGCTTTTAAGAATGGCTTTGAGCAAGAATTGTAGATTTAGTTTACCTCTAGCGGGTAATTATCCGTTTAAACGTTGGAACAGCTATAGCTAAGGTAATTGTCCCAAAAGTTATCAGAATGATTAATTCTTTTCCCAGGGAGGAAATCCCTGCTCCCAAAATAATCACCTTCCTCAAAGCTTCTATAGCGTAGGTCAAAGGAAGAATCCTGGAGATAATTTGCATAAAGCCAGGCATCTGCTCAATAGGAAAGAACACCCCAGAAAGAAAAATCATAGGAAAGGTTAAAGTCATCATTATCATCATAGCTGTCTCTTGTTCTGCGGCTAGAGCGGAGATGAGAATACCTAATCCAATAAAAGAAAAGACTCCCAGAAATAGTAGAAGCACTACTAAAGGTATACTTCCGTATATCTTTACTCCAAAAAGAAAGATAGAGAGAAGCAGGACTATTGACCCCTGCAATAGACCTCTGGTTGTCTGAGAGAGAGCTTTTCCCAGTATGATACACAGCCTGGGAATAGGAGCAACCAGGATTCCATCCAGAGTGCCTAGCTCTTTCTCTCGGCTGATGGAGGCAGCTAGCCCAATCATCACTGCCATTACTACCACCATGGCAATGATACCAGGAGCCATAAACTGGAAGTAATTCTGCTCACCCGGTACTAATCCTTCTGTTTTGATGATAAATGGTTTTATTAGAGCTTGAGGATTTGGTTGGGATTGAAGGGATGGCGCAATTGTGGAGCCACGAGGTGCCGGTTTATCGGTGGGAAGTTCAGTTGCCATCATTCCCACCAACTTTTCTATGGCTACTTTGCTTGCCAGTCCATCAATAATTCTTTCTATTATTCCTGTAAGGATAGAGGATATTTGAGGATTGGATTGGTCAATAATTAGGGTAAGGATACCCTGTTGACCTCTTTCCATATTGGAAGAGAAACCTTCCGGTATGATTAAAATAGCGTTCAAATTACCCCTCTTTAATTCTTCTTTGGCTCCTTCCAGATTGCCAGGTTGTCTCTCAAGCAGGAAGATACTGTCATTTTTGTCACCTAGCTTCATATTTTCCAGTACGGTAACAATATTCTGACTTATCTCTCCCTTATCATTTTCTACCACACCCAGGGCTATGTTTTTTAAAGAAGTCCCGGAAGGGAAGATATAACCAGTCATCACCATCATAAAGATGGGCATGATAATAAAGGCAACAAGCTCCATTCGGTTTCTAAAGAAATCTAACAAATCTTTGCCTGCAATTTGTAATGTGTTTTTGAAAGCCTGTATCATTTCAATTACTCCTCTAAACAAGTTATCTCACTCTGGACCTGGCTTTGAATCCGCCGTGGCGGTGATGGTCCAAAGGTACCTTTTCGTCTGCCTTATCTCTCATCTCATGGCCGGTGAAGTGAAGAAAAACGTCTTCCAGATTGGGAGCAAGGGTAGTGATGTTTTTTATAGTAATCTTATTCTTCTTTATAACACTCATTACTTCGTAGATTGCCTCTTCACTATTTACGTATATTTTTAAATTATAGTCATTCTTTTGGCTGACCAAAGAGACAGTTTCCAGTTGCTCAATCTGGGAAACTATTTGAGCAGACGGATTGGAAATATTCAAGTCAAAAGCAGTTTTTCCTTGCTGTGAGATAGCACTCTTCAGATTTTGAGGGGTATCTAGAGCAACAATCTTGCCTTGATCAATAATCCCAATTATATCACACAGGATATCCGCTTCCTGCATAATATGGGTAGTTAAAATGATGGTAATGCCCCCCTTGTTTAATTCCTTGATGAAGTCTCTAATGGCTCTGGTAGTCTGAGGATCTAATCCCAGGGTTGGCTCGTCTAGAAAGAGTATCTCTGGCATATTAAGAAGCGCTCTGGTCAGGTTTATTCTCTGTTTCATTCCAGTAGAGAATGTACCGGCCAGACTATTGGCCCATTTCTCCATTTTGACCAGCTTAAAGAGCTTCTTAGTTCTCTCTGAGATTGTTTTTTCCGGGATGTGATTTAGCCGGCCGAAGAATTTAAGATTTTCTCTGGCTGTTAGTCTATCATAAAGGATAATCTTTTCTGCTACCAATCCAATATGTTCTCTTACTTTTCCTGCTTCTTTCACTATTTCAAATCCAGCAACTTTCGCTTCACCAGAGGTGGGCCTGAGAAGAGTGCAAAGCATTCTTATAGTAGTGGATTTCCCAGCTCCATTAGGCCCTAGCAGTCCGAAAAGCCCCCCTTTTTCTACCTTAAAAGAAATATGGTCCACAGCTACTAAATCTTTGAATTTGCGGGTGAGTTTGTCAACTTCAATAGTACTCATTTACGTCTCCAGATGACTTCTTTATTGAACTTTATCTTTTTGCAATCTTCTTGTTCTATGACACCCTGTTTTTTCAAACGCATCCTTCTCCATCCCATTATTTAGCGTATGAATACGATTTAGGCTAAGTATAGATTATTTAGAATAATGGGTCAAATCTATTCAAGCAGGATCTTCCCGAAAGATTTCTTAACCTTTAAATATTAACTAACTTGCAACTATGAGATTGATGGTTCGAGTCCAGTCTGGGGAGCCAATCTAAACAATTCAAACTGAGAATTTCTGCCTTTCGAGGTGGAAGTTCTCTTTTTTATTTTATCTCCACCAACTCCAGCCCAACTATCTGGATTGAGATTTTCCTGTGCTTTAAAATCCCTTGTGTAATAAAGGTTTATGTGAATTTGGTCTTTTGAGTAAATAATATTTTTGATGAATCTTCTGATGATGAGATTCTTTTCAATTCCTTTTTTGTCGGCAAATTCTTTCAGGAATTTCTGGAGTATGTTTTGAAAGACTTGAGGGGAGAATTGTGAGCATGATTGCGTTAGTTCGAGTCCTGAGTGGTCATCCGATACGGTGTAATTCAGCTTGAATATCAAACTATCAATATAATGGAAATCTAAGGAAATTCTCTCCAGATTCTCAAAGACATAACCTTCTAATCTGTTTGCGTTGACTTGCCTTGTGTTGCAGGAGTTCCAGTCTCTTTTAAAAGTGCTGGTACATCTATAGTAATAATAACGTTTGGTTTTACCTTTAGTTTTTTTGTTTGTATAACAGGGTGTCATTGAGGAGTTACATTCTCTACAGGAGATTAGGCCAGAAAGAAGAAAATCTTTATAGAGTCGTAACTTTCTAATTTTCTTTTGGTGGCACCTTTGGGCCAAGTTGAACAAATCCTCTGAGATAATCGGTTCATGGTTTCCTTGATAGATCTTTCCCGCATATTTTATCCTTCCGGTATAAACGATATTTCTCAGGATATAGTATAGAGCACTTTTTGAAAGAGGTTTATTTTGTCCATCGGTAGCTCCTTTTCTCTTTAGTTCTTCGTAAATTTTGGATGAGGAGCCTGAGGTTATATAAATTTCAAAAACTTTCTTTACAACATCACCTTCTTTGTTATTAATAACAAGTTTCTTGTTTTCTCTCCTGTATCCAAAAGGCACGATCCCGCCGTTCCACATGCCTTTTTGTGCTCTTTGGAGCATTTTATCTCTGGTTCTCTCACTGGCAAGTTCTCTTTCAAATTGGGCAAAGGTGAGCATAATATTCCTTAAGAGTCTACCGGATGGAGTAGACGTATCAAACCTTTCTGTTACCGAGATAAAATCAACATTATGTTTCTCAAATAACTCTACCAGTTGGTAAAAGTCTTTAGGTGACCTTGTAAGCCTATCAATCTTATAGGAAATAACAAGATTGATACTGCTTTCTCTTATGTCATTAATCATTTCGGATAATGCTGGTCTATCCAGGTTTGCACCTGTATATCCTGGATCAGAATAAACCTCATAGACCTTCATATTTTCCTGGCTTCTAATAAAAGCCTTGATCTTTTCTTCTTGGGCCTCACAGGAGTTAAATTCTTTTTCAGCTTGATTGTCAGTTGATACCCGTGTGTAGATTGCACATTTTTGAGCTTGCATTTTCCCCTCCTTTCTGCTAAGATACCATTGCGGTATTAGAGAATACATTGATATATGATAAGGGTACTACATATTTAGTAGTATGTCAAGGATAGTTTTATGTTATCAAAGAACATCAAAGAACATAGAAAAAGATTAGGTTGGTCACAACAGAAATTAGCTGAAAAATCTGGTCTATCTTATAATGCCATTACTAAATTAGAACAAGGATCAGTAAAACAGCCAACTGTTCAAACTATAAGGAAAATTGCAGATGCATTTCATATTTCAATCGATAAACTAATCGGAAGAAAGATTACAAACTAGGAGATAAAGATGAATGTGAAAAACAATTTCCTTAGCATAATCTGTCTTGGTAATTTTAATCCTAGCATCCTCACTCCCAAATTTCTTAGTGAAGTATGTGAGTTCGAATTTAAAGAGAAACCAAAAGGGCAAATAACGCCTGTAGTTGCAAACATTAAATATGGTAATTTACAGTTTATTGTTGAATTGGAGAAATTACAGATACTAAAAAGAGATGTTAGTAATTTCTGTGACTCAAAAATAATAGGTTATTTTGAGAAATATTTGACAATTCTAGAACACACACCGGTTTTTGTTTGCGGAATCAATCTAAACACGACCATAACGGAATACGGTATCGAGAATATAAATAAGAATCTAAGAAATAGAGACAAAATACTTAACATCCTAGAGACGAAAGAGATAACGATCGATAGAAAGGAATTTATGGATAAAGAGAAAGTGGAGAGTTGGATAGCTTATAATTTTGAATATTCTGGAGAAGACAACACTGTTTTCCGTTTGAATTTTAGAAAAAAGGATACAGTCATAACTATGAATCTCAACTATGAAATCAGGGGTTTAAGAAAAGACAGAGGTAGAGTAAAGAAAATAGGTCAATACTTTGAAAATTTGATTCAAAAGAACGAAAAAATTCTAGCTTCATTTTTTGAAGGAGAATAAATATGACTACTTATACTGAAAAAATTGATAGAGATACATCTATCGTAAGCAGATTTAATAGTGAAGATTTATCAAAAAAAATGGTTGATATGAATAAAAAGATATACGACTATCTAAATAAACAGAAGTATTATGGAAACAAGCTAGATTCGCTTGAGAGACACTTATCAAGTTTACTTGAAGGTTACAAATTTACGATAACCTTGGGATATCCTATAGAAAAAATGGGCACTTCAAATCTACCCCCTGTTGAAGAATATCCCGATATTACTGAAATAGAAGAAATGATTGAATTATGCAAAAAGTCATTAAATATAGGAGAACAAGAATATGACTTGGCGGAGCCCGTCATTGTTGACGATTATGGCGTGGAGGGGGTATCTATAGAGTGTAAAGAAGCGGAGATATTTCATAACAAATTAATGGAGTTAAAAAAGAAATATGGTATCACCGATTGATTCAAAAGAAATAGGAGATGGAACTGAGATCTATCAAAAGGATTTCGACCAAGAGATTGACCAGTCTGCAATATACGAGAATATCAACTTTACATGTGTAGGTAAAGCGTATCCAGGAATTGTTTTGACACCGATATGCGATATAATTACCAAAAGAGCTCCTTATCTAAAAGTTGTACAGATTATACCAGCAAAGTGGGTCTACGAGAAGTTTTTATTAAGTAAAAATTTAACCGAAAAACAAATGATAGGCGTGGACAATGTACCTTCAAAACAACTAGGAGCTATTAAGCGAGAATTTATGACACAGTATATAGGAAACCGTACATATAGATATCACTTCTTGCCCAAGTTAGAAAATATTGTGGATAACTCTTTCATTGATTTCCAGATGGTTCAAACAATATATCCAGAGGATCTAGAAAAGCATAGGAAAATAGCTGCGTTAAGATCACCCTGGCGGGAATCGGTTCCTTCTAGATATGCGGCTTACTGTCTTAGAATTGGAACACCGAGATATTCCAAGGAGTTCTTGAATACTATCTTCGATAGCATCTCTTCACTTACATAGTTGTTCCCCCCTCAAGTCTTTCAAAACATACTCCAGAAATTCCTGAAAGAATTTGCCGACAAAAAAGGAATTGAAAAGAATCTCATCATCAGAAGATTCATCAAAAATATTATTTACTCAAAAGACCAAATTCACATAAACCTTTATTACACAAGGGGATGGATATTCTGGTGAAACTTGCCACCTGTTCTGGTTGAAAGTTTACCACTAATTAACCCTTCATATTTCCCGTTTTTATTATACAGGAAGTGGCAGCTTTATGTCAATTTTTTGGCGTATTTTTTTCTTACCGATTCTCCCTTAAGCTCAATTCTATAGGCACTGTGTATTATCCTATCACAGATAGCATCGGCAATGGTTGGCTCTCCAATAATCTCATGCCAACTCTTGACTGGGAACTGTGAGGAAATCACGGTTGATCCTCTTCCGTGTCTATCCTCCATGATTTCTAGTAAGGATAATCTGCTTTGAGTATCAAAAGGATGCAGGCCAAAATCGTCCAAAACAAGCACCTCCTGCTTTTGAATACGATCAAGTTCCTTGTTGTAGGTTCCGTCAGCCTTGCTAAGTCTAAGCTGGGAAAAGAGTTTAGAGCAGTTAAAATAAAGAACTCTAAATCCATACATACATCCTTGAAAACCTAGGCCAGAGGCAAGAAAGCTTTTTCCTACTCCGGTTGGTCCAGTAATGATGATATCTCTTCTTTTCTCAATCCACCTCGAGCTTGAAAGGCGAAGTAGCATGTTTTTATCAAGACCTCTATCAAGATTAAAGTCTATTTCATCCAATGATGCTTGATAGCGAAACTTTGCTGCCTTAATCAGCCTTTGAAGCCGTCTGTTATGTTTGTCATCCCATTCGGCATCGATGAGATGTCCTAAGAGCTCATCGGCGGTAACTTTACCCATCATCCCTGCCTCCATGCTCTGATTAAAAGCCCTTAGCATACCATAGAGTTTCATTTTCTGCATTCTCGTTATAGTTGCCTCATTGTTCACGGTAGTTTCTCCTCCTAACAATATGTTTAATTTAGCGTTCAGTAACTAGTTGATAAATTGTTCTTGGAAAACTTGATTTTAGAAGCAAGGTTTCCAAATACGAATCTTTAGCCAAATCTAGGTATTGCCATAAATGTACGTAACATCTTGTTTCACCTCTTCTCATGTAGTTTAAAATGAGCTCATTTTAAAAAATAGGCTAATCGGCTCTCCTCTCCTTTAAAAATTGATTTATAAGAGGCCCGCATAGGGAACTTTAGAGGTTGAGCCTATCTGTTTCTATCCCTTTCATCTGACAGTGTCTCAATATCTCGAGCATGCTCCGTTTCCATTGCCCCCTCTAAAATCCTGTACATAGGGTTCTGTCACTATAGTTATATAGAAAGCCTTTTGTCTATTAGAGCTTCTGAGCAGGCCGTCCATCTCTACTTTGAAAGATTTAGCACTCTTGCCTTCAGTCCAAATTCACAAGCTTGGCATCCTCCTCTTTACTGTCATGAGACTTCAATTAATAATTCGTTTTCGCTACAATACGCTCAGTTGTTCAGTATCCTTACGATAACTTTTACCTTCCAGCTTTCATCAAATATGTTATCCTATCTAACCTCAGGCATAACTACAGTAATCGGCTGTATTACTGGCAGAATTTTCATTTACTAGTCTTACAGGCTTAAAGAGCGCATGAATTTGACTGTGGAACCAAAACTTCCTCTTTCTTCTCATAGGACTCATAAGAGCTTGGGGACAGGAGAAGAAAAATCGAGTTTTCCCCTTGGTTCTAGTTGCTATCGAAAGCGAGCATTCCTGGCGTCCTGTTTGCTAAAGGTTAACCGGCACGCTCAAGCAGTCCTTTCCTCTCCATGAGAGGATAATTAGTACACTCCACTTTAGTTAAAATAGTCTCCTCCTCTTATGTTGCTATGAACAGGAAAAGATTCAAGAAGAAGAGTTTCCTCTGCTAGTTTATCTAAACCTTTTTCTAAGATGTTTTTCACTGCTTTATAGGAATAAGAGTGAAACTCAAGAGCTCGCTCTGAGGCCCTGTTAACTCTTCTTGCACCATAGCGCCGGGATAAGTCAATTATTCCCAGGCAGGTTTTATAGGAGAGATGAAGACACCCTTTACTCTCGAATATTTTCTCAACCAGAGCCCTTGTCTCATCCCCAATCTCTTTGGCTCGAGTAATCATTTCTTCAGGGCTCCACTCAGCATAAAATCGATGCTGGCTGGGCATATGCCCTTTTGAGGTCGTATAGCCTCTTTTTTCTTCTCTTTTATGTAAGGCAATGCGTATATTTTTATGATAAATCTCAACGGTTGATGCGGTATATATCACGGTCACATTCCTACCTTTATACTGCCAGGGCACGCTATAATAATGGTTATCTTCCCTTATTTCAATATGGTAGTTTGAGGGTACTTTAAATCGCCGAAACTCCTTTAGCTCATATCGTCTTAAAGGAAGTGGCTTCAAGGTAGTTTTTTCGGTCTCATCAAAGAGTTCTCTTCGGCTCATCTTTATTCGTTGAAAGGGAGTATTATTGTGCTCTTCTAAAAGATCTTTGATTGCCTCGTTGAGCTCATCCAGGGAATAAAAGAGCCGATCTCTTAAGGGAGCGAAAACCCTTCTATAGGTTATTTTTACAGCATTTTCGACCATAGCTTTGTCCCTCGCACCGTAAGGCCGAGCCGGAACAATTACTGTAGAATAGTGCCTGGCAAAATCAGCATAGCAAGGATTAATATCAGGCTCATATTTATTGGCTTTAGTTACGGCTGACTTTAAACAGTCAGGGACTATTTGTCCTGGTACTCCCTCAAAGTAGTAGAATGCATTTTCGTTAGCCTTTAGCCAGTCTTCTTTCCTTTGGCTTTGAGTTGCCTCAATATAGGTAAGCCCGCTTGCCGGGAGGATGGCAACAAAGACCTCAACCTCCTTTTCTTTTCCGGTTCCTCTCTCGTAAATCTTGAGTTTCTTACCGGTATAGTCTACAAACATCTTCTCTCCCGCTTTATGCTCAAGGTGCATACTAACCGATGATAGACTGTGCCAGATTCGAAAGTGATAGCAAAACTGTGGATAGCTGTATCCTTTAGGGTACTGCTTTCTATATTCCTGCCAAAGAAGATCCAGGGTAACACCAGGCTTTTTCAGTTCTTTTACCAGGTAAGGGAATCTCTCGGAAAGGATTCGGTATCTTTCGCAGCTTTCCTTTTTCCTTTTCTCAAGAACTCTCATTACCTCATCATCACTCATGGTAGTGATAGATTGATAGATGATGCCTGATAGTTTAAAATTTATGAGATACTCTCTAACCACAGGTCTGGAAATATTCAAAGCCCTGGCTATCTGACGATTGCTCAATCCACACTTCTCATGCAGACGAAGTAGCTCTCTTATTTTTCCCATACTAATTCTCCTGTTTGCCATTTCAATACTCCCTTTCCTATTTATTAATATGGGAGTATCGTATCTTTTTTTAGGAAAATTATGAAGGGTTAAAGGGAATGTTCCTCATTCTGGTATTTACCTAAAAAGTGGTAAACTTTCAACCAGAATGGGTGGCAGGTTTGCTCCAGAATCTACAAGGGATTTTAAAGCACAGGAAAATCTCAATCCAGATAGTTGGGCTGGAGTTGGTGGAGATAAAATAAAAAAGAGAACTTCCACCTCGAAAGGCAGAAATTCTCAGTTTGAATTGTTTAGATTGGCTCCGGATTCAAAATTTCAACGAACTATACCCATACTTTTACCGAATACCATCCATCAATGCAGGAAGAAGAATCTCTGATTCGGCTTGTCCTTCGCTTCGCTCAGGCTCGTCCACACTCTTG
>Ga0315547_1000472_pt1 | contig 40121 bp, 45 predicted proteins | sample SalMarSW160240MG_2_FD_202542 | JGI IMG/M metagenome (GOLD analysis project Ga0315547, IMG submission 202542) | Salt marsh sediment microbial communities from the Plum Island Ecosystem LTER, Massachusetts, United States - Salt Marsh Sediment SW1601-240 ...
GATGAGATTTTTTTATTTTTTCAAGAGCCTTCAAGTAAAAACACTCTTCTTTTTGAGAACAATTTGTCGGGCAGGTTTTTGGAGCACTAAGTTTTCTTAAAATATTTTTTTCCTCAAAGGTCAAAGCTAATTCTGAAGCATGGCCAGTTATAGTTATTGGCAGCCAAAGAAGAATTTTGATAAGCAAGGTAATTTCATCGTCAGTAAAAGACTTCTTCTTTTTAAATTGATTAAAGGCAAGCCTGCAAAGGTATTGGTGCGGCTTTTTCAGTAAAAGGGTTTTAAAGGAAAAAGGAAAGGTTTTCTCTATTAGAGGGATATCTTTCTCAAGTAGTTGTTTAAGAAGACTATCGGTGGCTGCAGAAATAAAAACCTGGCTTTTAGTGGACTGGACTAAGAAAACAGCTGCCGTTAAATAAGCTAAAGTTCTGCCAACACCGACTGGCACCTCTATAATTAAATCTTTACCCTCCTCTAGAATTTGGGCTACTTTTTTGGCAATTTCTATCTGGGTCGGTCTTAACTCGTATTCTCTAAAATGCCGGGATATTGCCCCATGTTCGGAAAAATAGTCTTCTAATTTTTTTAAATCAAGTTTAGTCATAGAAATATCTCTGCCAGGTCCCACTTGCTCTTTTTCAAATAATCTTTAATTTCAGCTAACACTTTGGGGTCTATCTTCTTGATTTCGCCAAGTAAAACCAAAAAGAGCTCGGCAGACGCTTTAGTGTCAGCCAAACTTCTGTGTTTTTCTAAATGCTTGATTTTTAAATAATCAGCCAGTGCCTCAAGCGAGTGGGAAGGAAACTTAGGCAGAAGAATAGTGGCTAATCGCCAAGTATCGTAACGTTTGTTGGAAAAATCAATACCTTTAGCTTTAAGAAAATCAAGGTCAAAATGAATATTATGGCCAACAATTGGCTCTCTGCCGACAAATTTTATAAATTTCTCTTTTACTTCTTCCAAAGTTGGGGCTTCTTTTACATCTTCTTCTGTTATTCCAGTAATAGCCTTTACTATAGTTGGAATTTTTTCTCCGGGATTAACTAAACTCTCCCATTCTTCCAAAACTTTTTTCTCGTTAAAACGAACTACCCCAATTTCAAGAACATTCCCTTTTTCAGGGTCCAAAGAAGTAGTTTCAATATCTAGAGCAATATAAGTTTTGTTCATATTACAGAAGTCGGTCAGCTTACAGAGCTAAGCTCAGCTTTGGCTGACCTAGACCACGCTAAGCGTGGTCGGGGCACCGAGATTCGAACTCGGGATTTCCACGTCCTTCACCCGCCTAAATTTTCTATCGAAGTCGGAGAGCGGGGATTCGAACCCCGGATCTCAGCGTCCCGAACGCTGCGCCTTAGACCACTAGGCTACTCTCCGAAAATTTTGGCGGGCAGGCGTGGCGCTTTAGCCGGACTAAGCTACGCCCCGAAAACCTAATCAAAGCCTACCAGAAATTTCGTTTAAAATCAACCCAAACCTATTGACATTTAAATTCATTATGCTAAGCTTTAAAAAAAGTTCTTTGAAAGGAGAAAAATATGGTTAAAAATCCTAAGGTGGATTATGACGAATTCGGAGATGTCTTATATGTTACCTTTGGAACCGGTGAGTCATCTTATTGTGAAGAAATTGACGACTTTCTACTCTTAGAACGGGGGGTATTTAGCAATCTTCCCACCGGATTTCAACTCATCGGATTCAAAGAAAAGATGAAAATAATAAGATAAAAATGGAAGTGAAGAATGAAAAAACGTGTAATCTGGTCTCTGGTATTAATATTGGCAGCTATGGGAATACTTGCAGGACTCAATGCTTTGCAAAGAAGAACTCCACCATGGTTTGGAATGTCACCATGGGTTGGAAATAGTGGATGGTTAAAAGTTAAAAAAATGGGAAGTATTTTGCCTTATCCCACAAAATATTATATCTTCCATACCAATACCATAACTACCACCATTAGCGTTAATGATAGTGTAGTTTCTAAAAATTCTAGAGCATACTTTGAAATCGATCTCTGGAACAGTGCCGGCATCAAGGATATCAAAGTCTTTGGTATCGACGGAGATGGAACAGAATATCGTTTAATTAGAACAGAGGCTGAGAAAGCAGAACAAAATATTAAATATGATATAAGTTGGGAGTTAGGTACTGATGGGGAAGACAAGACGGGGCATATTAGCCTTCAGGTGGACAATAAGTTAATCTGTTCTCTCAAGCTTGTTGTGGAGAATAAAAGAGGAACTATTACAGAAGGTATAATCGATCTTTCAAAAGTAGGAAAATAATTTTATGAAGCGATCGTTCTTAAATAGCGATCGCTTTTTTCCTAATCTTTACCCCGTTAGACTTTTGTGCTTCGTCCTTATTGGCAGTGGTTCGGAATCTAGATTAATTTTATTACCATTAGTGAATTTTTGGAATCTTAAAAAAGTCTAACGGGGTTTACAAATCAAGGTAATTTGGTAGAATAATAAGGAGCCCCTGTAGCTCAAATGGATACCCGCCCAAATTTTGCCCCCGTAGCTCAACGGATAGAGCAAGGGACTCCTAAGCCCGAGATAAAGGTTCGATTCCTTTCGGGGGCACCAGCGCTTCGCTAAATTCAAAATTCAAAGTGCAAAGTGTAAAATTACGATTAAAATCCTTTCCAAACGCGGGCCCATGGCGCAGTTGGCTAGCGCGCCTCGATGGCATCGAGGAGGTCGCGAGTTCGAATCTCGCTGGGTCCACCATTTTTGTCAAAATCTATGATTTTGTAACAAAAATGAGTGCCTGCCGAAATAAGCGTAGCGAATGTAGGCAGGCTAATTCTAAAAATTTATGGCGCGGTGGCCGAGTGGCTTAGGAGGGGTCTATTTACAATTTTGTGAAACAGCGAGGATCCTCGATAGCTTTACAAAAGTTCGGAGGCAGTGGCCTGGTACCCAAGTGGTTTAAGGGGGAGGTCTGCAAAACCTCTATTCGCGGGTTCGAATCCCGCCCAGGCCTCCAAACTTTTGACGCTATGGAGACAAAACCGCGTATGCCGCGGTGGTGGAATAGGTTTACACGCACGACTTAAAATCGTGTCCCTTTTGGGATGTGGGTTCGAGTCCCACCCGCGGCACCAAAAATTGAAAATTTTTTAAAATTGATATACAATACAACTACTTGCCGAGGTAGCCCCTCACTTGGAAAGGATTGAAGAATTTTTAATATAATGTATCATTTCCAAGTAAGGGGCCGAGGTAGCTCAGGGGTAGAGCAGTGGACTGAAAATCCACGTGTCGGCGGTTCGATTCCGCCCCTCGGCACTCCCATTTTTGAAGGAATTTGCGCGGGAGTAGTTCAGTGGTAGAATGTCTCCTTGCCAAGGAGAAGATCGCGGGTTCGATCCCCGTCTCCCGCTTACGTCGTCTTTATATGATACTAAAAATAGCTCATAGAGGAGCTTCAGAGTGCACTTCAGAAAATAGCATTGAGGCATTTAAAAAAGCTATAAAATTAAAAGCAGATGCTGTTGAATTTGATATCCACCAAACAAAAGACGGTAAAATGGTGGTAATGCATGACTTTGATGTAGATAGAACCACGGATGGTTCTGGTTTAATTAAGAATCTTACATTCAAAGAAATAAGAAAACTCCACCTGCCAAATGGTGAATTAGTTCCTACCCCACAAGAAGTCCTTGACGTAGTAAAGAATAAATGTATTTGTAAAATACATATTAAGGACAGATTTATAGACGAAAAACTCGCCAAAATAATCAAAAGGAATCGTATAGAAAACTCTGTTATAATTACAAGTAATAATTTTTCTGTTTTGAAAAAAATCAGGCAGTTATTTCCGAAAATTAAAATTGAAAGAGGAGGATTTAGAGAGAAAGTATCAATCAAAAAAATAATAAGAAAAGCAAAACGTGCTAAAGCAAATATTGTAGGAGTACATTGTTTAATCGCAACCAAGAAACTTGTCCAAGAACTTCATGAGAATGGATTAGAAGTTCATACCTGGCCGGTTAACGATAAAAAAAGTATCGAGAAGATGGAAAAGATTGGCGTGGACGGAATCACTACTAAATGTCCAGATAAAATTTAAAGCCATTCTCGAGACTAAGTCTCGAGACATTCGTTAATAGCAAAAAGGACGCCCTTAAGACGTCCTTCTTTTTTGATTTTTTAATGAAGATTATTTATGTTACGAATTCGTCGCAAACAAACGGACACCATTTTCTTGAAGCCCAGTAGTCGGCTATTTGAATAATCAGATGCCAAATAGATTTTTCGGTGAGCTTCTCACCAACTTCCAACGCTGGCGTTGGTTCTGACTTGCTCCAAATTCCCATATGGTCTCTTACTAATTCTATAATATCCATTAAATCTTTATCAACATGAATTAACTCTTCTTTCTCTGGATTAGATTCTAGAGCAGCAAATTGCATAAGCCAACGATAAGCAATTAAACCATGCTCATAGTCAGTTCTTTCTCCCCACGGCTCACCGTATTTCTTAATATCATGAAGAATACAGGCAGCAATAATTTTATCTTTTGTCAATTGGTCCTTAATCTCAAAAAATCTAAAAAGCGATAAAGCAACTTGAATTGCTTTTCTAGTATGAACAATAATTCCACCCTCAACCTGATTCTCTGGCGGATGATATTTGCCGGAACCACTGCAAGGATCGGTCCAAAATTTTTTAGGCGCCTGAGTTAATGCCTTCTTTACAAACTTCCTAATTTTTTCCGTCTTAATCATCTCCAAACAATCCCCAAAATCTTTTCTCATAACATCTCCTTTTGATTTTATTTTTTAAGGTTCATCTCCTAAAGTATTTCTTTTAAAAATAGGATAACGTGTTTAAAATGTCAAACTTATTGAACTTCAACAGACACTAGAGTTTATTTAAATTTAAACTTTTTTCTAATGGCTAAGATTGCCAGACCGTATTTCTCTATATCTTCTTTTTTATAAAATTTTTCTATTTCCTTTGTGTTAAATTTAAATAAGACCTCAAATTCTATCTTTCTTCCTGTCAGTTTCTTTGTTCCTTGTTTTTGTTCTTTTAAAACTAAGATATCACCCGGCTTACATTTAAAATCCGCCAAACGAACCTCAAAGCGCTTTTTGCCCTCAAGCACTGCTTTAAAATATTTTTCTTGAACTTTTTTCTCAATTTTCATAATGCTAATTGTTCTAAAGTTGGCATAATTACGTTAAATATTTTTTAGTATAATCTTGGAATAAATTCATCAAGTATTTTGTATTTTGGCCGACTTTGCCGTTGCCGATAAGTTTGCTGTCTATTTTTACTACCGGAACAATTTCTTTGCTTGTGGCTGTAATAAATGCCTCTGCAGCCCGTGATAATTCTCGGAGAGGTATATCTCTTTCTTCTACCTTAAATTTTGATTGAGCCAGTTTAATGACAACATCTCTAGTTATACCGAGAAGAATTTTATCTTTTGGCGTAATAAGAGTGTTGTTCTTAAAAATAAAAAAATTACTCGTGGTTGCTTCGAGAATCTGGCCTTTTGAAGTATAAAGAATCTCAAAAGCTTTTTTTCTCCTGCGGAGGTTTTGTAAGGAAGCGGCAGTAATATAGTTTAACATTTTTGCCTTAGGAATTTCGCGTTGATATTCATAGGTAATTAACTTAACCCCTTTCTGATATACCGAGGGTGGTAATTTTCGTAATTTCTCAACTAAAATAAAAAGGGTCGGCTTCCTGTAAGTGATTCCGTCATTAGTTCTTCCGCCAGTAAGCACAATTCTAACAGTTGATTCTTTAAATTTATTCTTTAAAAGTAATTCATTTACTAAAGCGGCAAGCTCTTTAAAAGCGCCCGGCAGTTTAAGGTTTAATATTTTAGCAGAGCTTTTCAAGCGCCTCAAATGCTCTTTAAGAAAAAATGGCCTACCATTATATGTTCTTAAAAAATCAAAGACTCCGTATCCTCTCAAAATCCCCAAGTCATTTAAACTAATGCCTGCTTTATTTAGGGGAATAATTTTCCCATTTAGATAACAATATTTTGTCATACTTAGATTCTCACAAAAAAGAAATAATAGATTTGGAAGGCAATACCTAGGACAAAAACCAATGCTAAGAGATATAAAAGAGGATTAATGCGGCCAAAGAATTTTTGCCTGATAAATGCTTTATAAAGAAAAATTGTCAGTACTCCTTCAAAACCAATAGAAAGAGCTCCGACCAAACCAATGACATCAATAAACTCTCTAAAGCCGGCAAAAAACAGCCCTAACGGCAAAAAGCAGGCAATAGCCCAGGAAATATTCTTGGGAATTTTAAAATCGTACCAGAAAACTTTTTTTAAAGTCAATCCTAAAGTGATAAAGGAAGTAAAACAAGTAATAATACCGAAGATAAAGCCGAGTTTTACAATGTTATCTCCCAAAGTGTAAGCTAGGCCCGATATTGCTTCTTTTGAAGTATTTTGACCGCTGGCGCCAAGAATAGTGAAGATGAAGAATAGATAAGTAATAGCGGCAATAAGAATTCCCCAAATTATAGCTGATTTCAAAAGCTTCTCTTTGCCGCCAAGCATCTCTTTAATTTCAGGCACTAAAGCAGAACCCCATAAAGAAAAGATGACCACACCAAAAGGAAAAGTAAGGAACCCCAGATTCACTTCTTTAAGATTGTTAATGTCAATAAAAGAAAAAGCCCTGACAAAGAATACGATGACAATAACAAAAAAGACGCCGAGAAGTGCCAGTTGAATATTAGATATATCTTTAATCCCCTGAAAAATCAAATAGGCTCCGGCCGCAAAAAATAAAAGAGTATAGATTATGGCACCCCCACCAAAAAGAGGTTCAAAGAGAAATTTTAAAAATTCACCGCCAACAATTAAATAAGCAAGAAGTGCTCCCAACAGCCCCAAGCTGGTAGAAAAAAAGGTTACTTTTTTCCAATTCTCTCCCAGATACTCTCCAACATAGCCGGGAAAACGCTGCAAGGTCTTGGTTTCCAGACAAACTCTGCCAAAAAGAAGATGAATAATAATAGCTACCGCTGAAATTAAAAAGAAATAAAGCAGTACCACCAAAAACCCAGCTTTAAAAGCCACATAAGGCAGTCCAAATATCCCCACTCCAACAATGGTGCCAACAAAAACAGCCAAGGCCTGAAAGAATCTTAATCTTGAATTTATCTTTATCATACCTCTCCATTATACTTTTTTTTCTTTTTCGAATCAATAAAACGGCTCATGTTTTTTTGAGCCGCTTTAAATTGTTTGTCTTCCTAATTTATACTTCAAGTATAACTATACCCCTCTTTTCTAATTCTTCCATAAATTCCTTATAGAGCTCTCCTTTTATACAGTCCTCGGGAGCAACTATACCTTTGACTTTTATTTTTCCTTTTACAAGAAACTTAGCTGCTATTGCCGCGGGAAATCCAGTAACTCTTGCCATAGAAGAAATTCCATTTTTTGTATCTGCCTCATCCCACATATAATAATCAATTCTTTTCTTTTGCCCATTTTTTAATCCGGTTACAGTGTTAAACATTACACATACATCCTTATCTCCTTCTGTTGGTCGAAGTTTTGGCTCTATAATAGACAGAAGAAACTCTCTAGGTGTAATCTTCCCACCTTTAAACTCAATCGGATCAAGGTTAAGCAATCCACATTCTTTCAAAACTTGTATTGCCTGCCAGTGACCCGGCCATCTAATAGTCTTTTCAGCAAATTCACAAAGCTTTGGTCTTGTAAAGAGAAAACTGGGCATCCCGGGTGTAACAAAACATTCCAGTTCCTCATTCTTGCCAAACTTTGTAAACTTGAAATTCTCATAATCGCTCATTGCTCCTACTTCCTCAACTTTTTTATTCTTTATTACCTTGAGCTTAACCATATACTCTCTCAAAACATGTTCGAACGCCCAAGTAATCATATATCTTAATGGATGTCCTTTGGCAGCTTCCTTTTCGGGAATACCTCCGACCCTTGCTATTGCCGTGCCGGCCTTATCCATTTTCCTAATTCCTTCACCAAGAGTGACATTACTTAAACCAGGCGCAAAACCTATTCCATCAATAAATGTTACGCCAGCACTTAGTGCTTTCTTATGGAGCCATTCTCCGTAATCATTAAGAGCCATTCCATTTGGTATTTCCAAACCTTCAATTTCATAGGGATCCGGTTTCCTATGATATTCCTCTAACACATCAACAATATTGAGTCCTGCTTTAATAGCCGCCTCAATAACCTTATAACTTGCTTTTCTATTGGGCAGTGTAAGGACTCCTGCGTCGTACTTTCTCATTAGTTTAATCAAACCTTTCCTGTCAGTAATATCGAGGATATGCGATATCACTTTGTCACTTCTTATCCATCTCTTTGTTTTCTCAAGAGTATCTTTGTGTCTGCCTACAATTCCTACGAGTTTTACTTCATCGTCTTTAATTAAATCCCAAGCAACTGCAGAGCCAATTTTTCCCGAGCCTCCAAAAATTAAAATTTTCATAGAGGTACCTCCTTGGTTTAATCAACCGTCTTCAATTTGAGTTTTAAAGAACCAATCATCTTAACTTACTACAAAGCAAAAAGAAAATCAAGGATTTAAAAAGTCGGAGTTCTACAATATTGTAGAACTCCGACTTTCGTATCCTAATGAAGAAAATTTACATCATACCGGCTACTTCGACTACCCTTTTTACTCCAAGCATATAAGCTGCTAATCTCATATCAACATTATGTTCCCTATGAATCTCGTAAACTTTCTTGAAGGCTCCAACCATTTTCTTTTCAAGTTTTTCATTTACCTCTTCTTCAGTCCAATGTTCCCGCTTCAAATTCTGCTGCCATTCGAAATAAGAAACCACCACTCCTCCGGCATTGCAAAGAACATCTGGAATAACAAATGTCCCTTGGGATTCTAAAATTAAGTCTGCTTCCGGAGTTGTTGGTCCATTAGCTGCTTCTGCCACGATTCTTGCCTTAATATTATGAGCATTTTCTTGAGTAATCTGGTTCTCTAAAGCTGCAGGAACCAGAACATCACAGGGCAAAGTTAATAACTCTTCATTAGTAATATTCTTTGCGCCCTGATAATCTATCACCGATCCAGTCTCTTTTTTGTGCTCAAATACATCTGAAGGATTAAGGCCAGAAGGGTTATATATTCCACCTTTAGAATCAGAAAGCGCAATTATCTTTACTCCTAAATTGTGAAGTAATTGAGCAGCAACAGAACCAACGTTTCCACAACCCTGAACAGCAGCCGTAGCTTTACTTGAGTCAATGTCTAAATTTCTAGCGGCTTCCTGGATAGTAACAACACACCCTCTTCCAGTAGCTTCTATCCGACCTTCTGAACCACCTAGCTCCAAAGGTTTACCGGTAACAACAGCTGGAGTATTTTCGCCTGCTTTTTTACTGTAAGTTTCAAGAATCCAAGCCATAACCTGTCCATCTGTACCAACATCAGGAGCTGGAATATCTTTATGAGGTCCAATAATGTTAAAAATTTCTTCTGTATATTTTTTTGTCAATCTTTCTCTTTCATTAAGAGACAACTTTTTAGGGTCGCATTTTATACCTCCCTTAGCACCGCCAAAAGGAATATCAACTACCGCACACTTCCAAGTCATCCACATAGCCAATGCCTTTACTTCGTCCAAAGTTACGTCGGGATGGTAACGAATCCCTCCCTTAAATGGCCCTCGGAAATTATTGTGTTGAACCCTAAAAGCAGAAAAACTTTTCTTAATACCATTATCCATTTTTATGGCAATTTCTTTTTGCCATATTCTTTCTGGCTTGGTGAGATTAACAATGAGGTCTTTATTTAGCTTAAGTTTCTTTGCTACTTTTTCAAACTGCCTTAGAGCATTTTTGTAAGGATTTATTTTAGTCATCTTATATTAATTTAGCATAGAATTAAAAAGACGACAAGGTTTATTCTTGCCGTCTTTGGAATTTGTCCAAATTTTAATGGGTGGATTATAAATTGAATTAATAACTGCTCCGCATTCCTTTTTTGCCTTTACGTCTCTATCGTCAACTAAATGAATATTTAATATGCTCTTCATGTCTCTTATCTGTTCTCCAATAAGAGATTTGTAATGTTTCAGAATAGCAATATCTAAGGCTTTCAAAAAATTTAAAGTTTGTTCTTTTTTCGAGACGACTAAAAAAATTAAGTCGATATCGGAAGTAAGACATGCTTCATCTCTTAGAGTACTCCCGAAAATATAAACGGCTTTAACTATGTTATCCGTATCTATTGAAAGAAAATTTCTACAGAGATAATCAGCCAAAGCATATCTTAGGGAACTATTAATCCATAAGTCTCTCTGACGCAGAAGAGTTATAACCTTTTGTACTGTTTTTTTAGACTTTTGGCTAACAAAATCAAGAGCTTGGACAAAAAGATTTTCAATCTCTGTTTCTTCCATCAAAGATTATCTCCTTTATCAAGAAGTTTTAAGGATTAAGGAAAAATACCTCGCTGGCGAATTGCGTTGTCTAATCTTGTTAAGGCAAGCATAAAGGCCGCAGACCTCAAATCTACTCTCTTCTTTTGGACAAACTCCCAAACTTCTTCAAAAGCACTATCTAAGATTCTCTCGAGATTTTTGTTAATTTCGTCAAGTTTCCAGAAAAAAACATAAATACTCTGCACCCACTCAAAATATGAAACAATTACTCCACCAGCATTTGCAAGAATATCCGGAACTAAAATAACATCTCTATTTAGTAAAATACGTTCTGCTTCCGGAGTGGTGGGGCTATTAGCCGCTTCTACAATAATCTTTGCTTTAATCTCTGAAGCGTTATCCATCGTAATTTGATTTTCTAAAGCAGCTGGAATAAGAATATCAACCGGTAGTCTCAATAGCTCTTCATTTGTAATAGATGTAACACCTTTTTTCTTATAGCCTTCAAGCAAGTGATTCTTTGAATGAGCAATATGTTTATTAATACTAGGAAAATCTAAACCTTTTGAATTAAAGAGTGCGCCAGATACATCACTTATTGCTACAACTTTAAAATTTTCCTGATTTAAAAGATTCGCTGTTGCCGACCCCACATTTCCGTAACCCTGCACAGCAATCGTGGGAGTCGAAATTTTGCTTTTTTCCAAAATCTTTTTAGTAATAATTGTTACTCCTCTGCCCGTTGCCTCTCTTCTTCCTAATGAACCTCCTAAATCAACCGGTTTACCGGTAACAATCTCAAAACTAGCCTTGTCTCCCAGCATACTAACCGTATCCATTATCCAGCACATGGTTTCTGAATTTGTACCAACATCGGGAGCAGGAATATCTCTATGGTCACCGATTATCGGCATAATAGTTGCTGTGTAGCGCCTAGTGAGTCTTTCGAGTTCGGCTCTGGACATTTTTGTCGGGTCACACCTTATACCACCTTTCGCGCCTCCATAAGGAACATTTACTACCGCGCATTTAAAAGTCATTAAAGCGGCAAGAGCTTTCATTTCATCCAATGAAACTTCTGGATGATATCTGATTCCCCCTTTGCAAGGGCCTCTAGCAGAAGAATGCTGAACTCTAAAACCTTCAAAAACCTCAATTCGGCCACTGTCCATTTTTACCGGAACAGAAACCTTTAATTCTCTTTTTGGACACTTCAAAATAGCATGAATGTCTGGATCCAGATTAACTTTTTTTGCCGCAGAATCAAGCTGCTCCAAAAACATAGAATACAAACTTTTTTTCATCGTTACCTCCCTTTATTTATTTGTAAAAGTTCAAATCCTGTAACATTAGCAAACGAATAAAATTATGTCAAATTTTTTGTCTATCTTTTTCGTCTCCAGCCAATAGCTTGACAATATCTGCTCGGCTGACGATACCAACTAGCTTGTCATCTTTTACTACAGGAATAGGGTTAATGTGATGGTCGGTAATAAGCGTGGCCAAATCTTCCACCGAAGCTTCTGGAGTTGTAACTACAACATCAGAAGTCATCACTTCTTTGGCAGTAATGCCAAGGATTTTTTTTAAATCTTTTTCAAATTTCTTGCCATCCTTAAGGTAAATCCTTGCCTCCAAGATTTGAATAAAATCTGGAATTCGGATTTTACTTTGCTGCATTATTAGGTCTGCTTCAGTAACAATGCCAATTACAATTTTGCCTTGAACTACCGGTACACCAGTAATATCATGCTTTATCAAAAGCTTGGCAATATCTTTCACTTTCGTCTTGGGTCCTACAGATATTACTTTTTTTGTCATTATGTCTTTTACTTTCATACAAAATATAATACCAATCTACGAATCTTATGCCAATGATGCTAATATATTTGCGGCATTTGCATATCATTCGCATTTATTGGTATTATGTTTAATTATTTTTTTAACTTTGTCTAATACTTCTTCCAGCTCCCCTTCCATCTTAAATCCAGCCGCCAATTTATGCCCTCCACCACCAAGAGCTTTGGCAATTTGAGAAACATCTGCCCCTTTATACTTTTCGCTCCTCAAGCTTCCTTTTATTTTATTTTTTTCGTATTCGGTAAGAAAAAGTGAGAATTTCCCGCCGCTTACCGAGTTAAGTATGGCAGAAACCCCGGAAATGTCTTCTGGAGAAGCTTGACACTTCAATAGGTCTGCTTGAGAAACTATAGAAACGACCATTCCAGTTTGAGGGTCTTTTTTGATTCTTGATAAAGCCAAGCCGCAGATTTTAAGAGAAGCGAGATTTTTATTTTGTGTGAGGTGGCCGGCAATCTTATAAATCATGGCACCCTTAAGAAGAAGTTCGCCGGCAACTTTTAATGCTCTCTCTGAAGTATTAGCGTGCTGAAATCCGCCCGTATCGGCGAATATTCCCGTAAGAAGATAAGTGGCGATATCTTTATCAAGACCTAAACCCATAACTTTGAAAAGCCAGTAAATAATCTCACAAGTTGAAGAGAAGCGAGGATCAACTATTTTAATATCTCCAATCTGGTTGCTTTGGGGATGGTGATCAAGGGTAATAATAATTACGGGCCACTCATAAGTTACTCCTGTCCTTTTCCAGTCCCCGTAGTCTAGAGCGATAATTAGGTCTATATTATGTTTGGAAAATTTGTTGCTTACGAGCTCACTCTGAGGTAAAAACTTCAGATCTTCGGGCAGAGGATCAGAGCAAAAAATTTGGCTATTTATGTTTAGTTTTTTTAGACCAACACCTAAAGCCAGTAATCCTCCAATAGCATCGGGGTCAGGATCCTCGTGGGTAACAATAAGGATATTGCTACTCTTTTTAATGAGATCGGAAACTTGTTTAAATTTTGAATGGAGTTTAGCATCTAGCATTGTTGGTTCTAACCTTTAATTTTTCCTAGTAATTCTTCCATTCTATCTGCATATTCTTCGGCTTTGTCGATTTCGAATTTTATCTTTGGTACTTTCCTCATTCTAAGCTTTTTATTAAGTATTTGCTGGAGCCTAAATATTCGGCTTGCAAGAATTTTCAAAACCAAGGCGCTTGATTCTTGATGGAAGATATTTAAAAATATTCGAGTCTGTAGTAAATCGGATGAAGTCTCAACTCGGCTGATAGTAACAATTGTGCTTTTTGGAAAATCCACTTCTTGTAGAAGAAGTTTCCCCACCTCTTGTTTTATAAGTTTATTAATTTTTAGGATACGTTCAGTCAAGTTAAAGCTAAGAAGCTAAAAAGCTAAGAAGCTAAGAAGCTAAACTTCTCTCTTCTTCTCCTCCTCTCTATACACCTCCAACACATCTCCTTTTTCGATACTTACTTCTCCCTCAAAGAAGATTCCGCAAGCTTGGCCTTCCTTTATTTCTCTCTTTCCTTTTTCTTTTTGTTGGAGACGAGCTACTTTTCCTTGGCCAATAGGTTTTTGTTTACGGATTACTTTTGCCTGGGCTCCCTTTTCTATTTTCCCGGAAAGGATTTTTCCTCCAATAATTTGCCCCTCTTTGGTGGTCTTAAAAACTTTAAGGATTTCTACTTTTCCTAAAGCCACTTTAACTAATTCTTTCTCCAAGAGCTTACTTAATTCAATCCGTACCGCTTCTACTAATTCATAGATGACATCAAAAGTTTTTATCCTTACCTTTTGTCTTTCAGCAAAATCCTTTAAATTTTTTGAGAGAGTTTTATTAAAACCAATTATTACTGCCTTGGCGGCTCGAGCTTGCTTTATGTCATTCTCATTAATATTTCCTACTTCTGCCTCAATAATTTCTAGCCCCACTTCTTTTAACTCTATGCTTTTTAAAGTTTCAACTACTGCTTCCAAAGTTCCTTTTACATCGGCTTTTATAACTAATTTTAAAGATTTTTTGAATTGAGCTTTTTGTTCTTGCGGTTTAAGTGATTCTTTCTTGAAGCTGCGAGCTAAATTTATAGCTTCTTCAACGCTTTTTACTCTTTTTAAAACATCACCCGGCAAGGGAACATCTTTTAATCCTAATATTAAAGCTGGGGTGGAAGGAAGGGCCTCGTTCAAAAACTTGCCTTTAAAATCCTCCATCTTTTTTATTCTTCCATAAGTATTACCCGCAATAACTATATCTTTTTGGCGAAGAACTCCTTCTTTTACTAAAACAGTAGCCAGTGGTCCCCTTTCAGAGTCAAGATGCGCTTCAACAATCGGGCCAGAGGCAGGACTTTTAAGGTCAGCTTTTAAATCTTGCATTTCAGCAACTAGAAGTATCATTTCTAAAAGGGTCTTTACACCTTGGCCGGTTTTAGCCGAAGTTTCCACCGAGACTACTTCGCCTCCCATATCTTCTACTATGAGATTTTCTTTAGTAAGTTCTTTTTTTACTTTTTGAGGATTGGCCTGGGGCAAGTCTATCTTATTGATAGCGACGATAATAGGAATTTTTGCTTTGCGAGCGCATTTAATTGCTTCAATAGTTTGAGGTTTCACTCCTTCTCCAGCGGCTACTACTAAAATAGCAATATCAGCAATTTCGCCTCCTCGCTTTCTCATGGCTCGGAAAGCTTCATGGCCGGGAGTATCTATAAAAGTAATCAGTTTACCTCCTGTTTCAACTTGATAAGCACCGACATGTTGAGTAATAGCCCCGGCTTCAGCTTTGGCCACACTGGTCTTGCGGATATAATCCAAAAGCGAGGTTTTCCCATGATCAACATGACCCAGGACGACCACTACCGGGGGACGAGGCGTTAAATCGGCTTTTTTAGTTTTTGTGGATTTTTTAGGCATTTGATATTAGACATTAGAAATTTATTTGGAATTTGTCATTTGTAATTTGGTATTTTTGGCCTTAGTGATAGCTTCCTTTTCCTCCTCCGATAAACTATATTCCGATTGACCCTTCTTAATCGGTTTAGTATAAACCCGTGTTCCTTCTCGGTTGTGGAGAGAAGAAATAACCAAACCGTTATTATAATAATCCAATAGTGCAATGGCAAAACTTTGATTTCCCCCGGTATCTTGGAAAGGGTTAAACCGAACAATGCCTACTTTTTGAATCCCTCGGGCCGCAATGCCGTGGATTTTTTCGCTAATTTTTAACAAATCTTTGTAATCTCTGTCAAGTTTTTTAATGTCTTTAAGTTCTTTTTGGATTACTTCCTCCAGGTCTTTACCCCTGGTTCCCTTAAAAAGCATCTTGTTTTTCTTCCATATTCTCAAAAACTGCCACGTTAAAAACCCACTCCAGCCAAGGAGGATAATGAGAATAAGGGCGATAGGATTAGTGGTAAGAGGGTTCATGGTTTTGAATTGCTATATTGCTATATTCCCTAAACGGAGGCTTTTGAATAAAATTCGAACTTATTTCGCAGAACCACCCTGACGCTGGCTTCTACTTGCCTCCCTTCGGACGGCAAGCCCCGCCCAGGGCTGCGAAAAGCCACCTGACGGCCGCCGGCAAAAACCAGCAAAAATTTTATATATCTTTAAGGGCAGGGCAGCAAAATTTTTTCTTCTAAAAGGGAATAAATTTTTGCTAGTTTTGACTGAAATTTGCTTTAGCAAATTTTCCTTTTCGCAGTCAACCCACCCTTTCGGCTTCACGGGCAAGACGATTTTATTTAATAAAATTCCAAATGGTATTAACTAATTCACTAAACTCCTTCTGCCTTTTTTCAATTTTTTTCTGGTTCCAGGTGCGATACTTTTTCAATTCATTAGTTATTATAAATTCCGATTTTACATAAGCTGATTCCTTCTTGGATAAAAAATCTTTATTTTTAAGTTTTTTGTTAAGCGGTTTTGACAATAAAGTTAAATTGCCAATTCTATATACTAGTTGATCATGATTAGGTAATCGAGTTATCGCTCCCCTCGGGTATATATGCTCCAAATTTACTTTACTTGCTTCTTCGATTTTTATATTTTCTGACAGTCTCTTCTTATATTCAATTTTAGTCAAAATATAACGCGCTGAAGCATGTCTTGTTATCTCCGCGGTTTTAAAAGCCTTTCTAAAGTCGTGATCACTTGGCGCATATTTTTTAATTTTATTATTTCGGGAATCAAAATTTTTATATTTTCTCAAATTCTTGGCTGCCTCAAATAAGAACGTTTCTAGTTTACTGTTATCTAATCCAACTATTATATTATATCTAACAAAGAGTGAAATTAAATTATGTAATAGTTTACGTCTTTTATCCAAATTGTTTATCATATAAGAGCTCAAAATAATTGGTAGCAACAATTTAGCATTTAATGAAAGAACTTCAGCTAATAGTGTTTTCGTTTCGGCATCTTCACTCTCGCCATTGATTATATCATTATAAATAAGCGCTTCTTTTTGTAATTCGCGAGTAAAACTTAATGAATTAACTCTTTTTTCAATTATATGCTTTTTCATTTCACGATATAAAGATCTTGTTTTTACGTCACCTGCTCGCGAAATCCAAAAGTGCCTAAGAAAATCTTCCACCTTTGATCCCTCGTTAATCTCAAGTATATCTTTCCAACATTCAATTATTTCCTCTTTTTCTTTCTCGCCTTTAATACGGCGCAATAGTAAATTCCTTAGTAAATCAGGCGCCGATAAACCAATGCCACGATCATTAAGTGTTTCAAATACTGTAGCGGCATTGTCTTCATCTTCTGACGTGACTGCAACAACTGAAATATGGTCAGTTAATACTTTTTGTATACGTTTAACCCAGGTGACTTTCTCTTTGTCGGAGTTTAATCCAGTATATTTTTCACCAAATTTTTCAAGAAAAAAATTACGTGCTTTCCTAATTAATTTATGTGAAGCTAATTTAGGGGTTGGCTCATTATAATATGCTGAATCACGTTTTTCCTGTATATCCCTTTTGAAAAAATCCTTGTCATAATGATTCAGTGTTAAATAAAATGTATCTGCTTCTTTATAATCATCATAACTTCCTATATATTTTTCTTGAGTTCTCGTTGAGGCGTCGGAATTTTTAAATTGTTTAAGGGCATCACGTATTACTGATAACAGAATAGTAGCAGTAGCCAATCTTTGTTGTCCATCTAAAATTTCATATTTATTTTGACGATCAATTAATACTATCGGACCCAAAAAATATTCTTGTTTACTTATGTTATTATCAGGGTATTGAGCGGAGAAAGATATAAGATCTTCCCAGAAAGTAGCGATTAAATTTATATTCCAACTAAAGTCTCTTTGAAAACCGGGCACAACTAAAGGATAACTCACTCTACTTAAAAGTTGACCAATCGTCTTTTTTTCACTTGTATATTTGTTCGGCATAATTTTAAATAATTACTTTGGATTTTTCATAAATTAGTATCCTAAAGCTAACTGGTCTAGGATTTATTTAAACTTTTCATTTTTTCGTCAATCTCGTCATAAAGTTCAAGCCCCGCCTCTTCAAAAACTTTTAGTAAATTCTCGTAAGTATTTTTGCCACCTAATAAATCCCAAAATTCTTTTCCAACCAAAACCTCCCTTTTTAAATCAAACAAACCCTGCAACGTCCATCTCTCGTATGGCTGTGGTTCATATGGGTTATAAGGAATAGCAACAATAGTTCTAATGTCAACGCTTGAATCTTGGCTACCTCTCATTGCGATCCAATCCAATAACTGTTTCTTTATCCCTGTAAACTCGTTTATATTGGGCTTGGCGGTTTTAAGTTCAAAGTAATATTCAACCCCTTCTTTTGTTTCAACAAAAAGATCAACTCGTTTTTTTAGTTTTTTACCAAGATTACCTTTTCGGGAAACGGCCAAAACCTCTTTTGTTTCTTCTGCCTTATCTGGTTTTCGTGAAGCCGATCGAAGGTCGCGCATAATACTGTCAATTTTTAAAACAGCCTCACTACTTACATAGCCTTCAAATTTTTTATATTGATCTATTGTTTGTTTTGATCTTGATTCAGCTATTAATTTTCCAATATGCTCAAAAATAGATTGGCCCAGCATGGTATTTACAGAATGTATAAAAGAAAACAAAGCCATTCTATCTTTTCCAAGAAGCCTATAATGAAAAGGCATTGAGGTGGTTTCTGGATTATAACCTACGAGTTTTTCTCTGATTTTTGCAATTAAATAAGTTTTTATTTCGTTGTGTTGTTGTTTTAATAAAGCCATAAAATTAATTTTGTTTAATAAAATAATAAATACTTTCTGAAAATTTAGCGCTATCCCTTTCGGTTCTCATGAGGACAGGACGATGATAAATTTCTTCAATATCATAACCGCAGGCTGTGGCAACTTCCGGGTAAAGATTGTCTCTGTCATTTACTACCACAAATATCTTTGCCTTCGGCTTCAAATATCTGTTTACGTTTTGAAACACGGCGATAATATTTTTTTTATATTCTTCTTTGGCCTCACGGCTTCTACCTTTTGAAGCAGGGCCAATTTCATTAAAGCCATTATCGTCAAATCCAAAAAGCTCATAGGCGTAGCGATGCTGATCATGATAATCAATTAAACCAACATATGGAGGCGAAGTAAAGATACCATCAAATTTACCACCCTTATATCCTGTTACTTTTGCAAAATCTATATTTCTTGAATCGCCCTGAATGATTTTAATTGTTGCGCTAGTTCTTAATTTATCAAAATCCTTTATTCTTCTTACAGTACCCCAACTGTAACGATTAATAAATTTCATTGCTTCATCAACTGGCTGACACGTTCGGCGATGCTTAATACAATAGTATGGTTCTCGAATAGGCTTTGATGGACGAGCTAAGTCGTAATGAGGAATCAATCGTGCGCTTCTGGTTGCTCGACTTAAAATTATTTTAAGCAAATCCTGATACTCGTAATTTTTAATTTCATCACGATAAAAAAGGATCTCTTGCAATGCCCTGTCAGACAACCAAGTATTCAAATAATCACTATCAGTTTTATACTTTTTGAAAGAATCCTTTAAAAAGGTTGCCTCTGCCTGTCCTTGAGACAACCATTTACTAAATTCTCTTGCCTTAAAAAGAATATCTTTCACCTCCTTTTCTAAAAGAGAGGTATTATATTTTTTAGTTTTTATTTCAGAGATTAGACAATTGAAAATAGAAATTTCAACCCCAGCAGAATGCATGCTTAAAATATTTGATTCAATAAGTGTCGTGCCAGACCCCATAAATGGATCAAGAATTGAATCTCCTTTTCTAAAAAATTCTTTTAAGAATACTTCTACAAGTTGCGGAATGAATTTACCAAGATAAGGATGTAAGCGATGGACATGCTTGGTTCTTTCATACTCTCTAACATTGGCAAAAGACAAATCAGTGCCATTTAATGTTGTTTGAAATCTATTTTTTTGCACAACTTTATTATGCATACTTTACTTATTTAATTAACAAAATTCTAAGGTTCGAAATTGGACATCTGGCGGAGAGGGTGGGATTCGCCCAGTACCACTAAAGGGTACTGGGCGCCCTGAACTCTTTAGTAGTTCAGGGCGAACCCCAAGCGGTTTTTCTTGACCCCGTTATAAAGCGGAGGGGGTGAGATTCGAACTCACGGTAATCTTACGACTACAATGGTTTTCGAGACCATCCCTTTAAACCACTCAGGCACCCCTCCGCTTTATAACGGGGCGAGCCGCCCGATTAAGCCACTCTCGCACCTCTCCTAATTAACTCTTTAAACTAACTCTATCATTTTTTAGCCCAACAGTCAAACAAAGCCCTTGACAGATATTTATGGTTTGCTAAATTAAAATCAAAAGGTCGATGAAAAATTATAAGTTTTAATTTAAAAAGAAAAAGCATGAAAAAAATAGGATTAGGAATTTTAGTTGTAGCAATAGCCTTAACGCTTTCTGGATTTGTTTCAGCAGCAAAGTTAATTCCACTTCCAGATAAAGCAAAAGAGGTAACAAAAGCAGATAATTCACCAGTGATAAACAAAGTAGAAATAGAAGGTGAAGAGCATTTAGCCTTAACAACACCTGGTTTGGAAAAGATTGTATTCATTCACTACAAAAAAGGTTTTGCCAAACCACCTTGGGCTGGTGGGGGAAAAGATAAGCCTAAAGAGTCAAAATGCTATGAATTTTTAGGAAGAGGAGTGAAATGGCAGGACTTGCCAGTTAATTATGTTATAGACCCTGATAATCCAGACGGTTTGACTGAAGAATTTATAACTAGCGCTATTGTTGCTGGAGTAGAAGAATGGGATGCTAATACAAGCACAGAACTTTTTGGGTCCTATGCTATTGATTACAACGCAAGTTGGGACAACGATGCTCCTGATGGTAGAAATGAGCTAGTCTTTGGAGATTATCCAGAAGAAGGTGTGATAGGGGTAGCAGTAATATGGGGATACTTTTCAGGACCACCGCATTCAAGAAGAATTGTTGAATTTGATGTCCTATTTGATATTGACTTTGCCTGGGGAGATGGCACCCTAAATCCAGCCGTAATGGATTTGCAGAATATTGCCACTCATGAAATTGGTCACGGTGTTGGCTTGGGTGATGTATATGAAACAGCTTGCAGCGAGGTAACAATGTATGGCTATTCCACAGAGGGAGAAACCAAGAAAAGAACCCTTGAGCAGGCAGACGTTAACGGAATCCAGGAGTTATACGGATTTTAATCATTGAATATAAAAATAAAACAAAACATCCTTCTCAATAAGGGTGTTTTGTTGTACACTTATGATATGAAAATCAATAAAGTCATTAAAACCTTGACCTATTCTGACATTGTCTTTTTTTCTGCTATTGGTTTTATTGGTCCTATTTTTGCCATATTTTTAACTGACCAGATAAAAGGCGGGGATATTAAAGTAGTTGGTTTTGCCGCTGCTTTTTATTGGATTGTTAAATCTATTCTTCAAATACCAATTGCTTCTTATTTAGACAAGAGAAAAGGAGAAAAAGATGATTTTTACTTCATGGTTATTGGTCTTTTCCTGGCAAGTATTGTTCCTTTTGGTTATATCTTGAGTAGTCTTCCTTGGCACATCTATGCCTTTCAATGTCTCATGGGAGTGGGCATGGCTATGAATCTTCCTGCCTGGTGCGCTATATTCACCAGACACATTGACAGAGGAAAAGAGGCTCTTGAGTGGAGTATTCGCAGCACCGGTTTGGGTATTGGTACTGGAATAGCCGGAGCTATTGGAGGGGTGGCAGTAGCTACCATTGGATTTGAACGCTTGTTTATAATAGTCGGTATTCTTGGTTTTATTGGTGCTTCTTTACTTTTAGCCATTAGAAATAATATTTATCCTCGCGACCATTTTAAACCAAAAATCCTGCCCCCCGAAGAAAAACCCCCGGTAAGATAAAGGGCTTTGTCTAAAAATTCGAACCGTAGGTAAAGAATTTTTAGCTACAAAACCTTTACCCAGCACTTATTTATTCTTATATCGTTACTATAAGAATAAATAAGTGCTGGGTGCTTAATTTTCTTACGAAATTCTGTTCGTCTTTCAGACTCCAAAATTTCGAGAAAATTAGCAAAAGCCCCAATCCGTATTTACGGTGGGGCTGTTTTTATTTTCAATTTAGACTTCGTCTCGTATTCCGTCAATTAGGGCTACAATTCCAATAATTCCCAGTACCACAGCTATGCCAGCAAGTGCTATCACTCCGAAAATCGTCCATCCGCTCATTACTAACGACGTTACTAAATAGCTATCTACCACTGATATCTGATTTACTTTATAACAACTAACTTTATTCACTCTCATGGGATGAGTAAGAGAAGCGGGTTTAGAAGTCTGCTCGTCAAGATAAAAATATTTTATCACTCCCTTGCCAGTGTCTATCTGAAAACGACTAATGTCTCTTGGGCCTTCTGAAGGCAACCATTCTAACGAATAGGATTTCTCTATTTCGTAAGGCAAGGAGTAAAAGTAGTGAGAGCGATAACCACAAGCAAGTGCAACAAGTATTAAAAATATTCCTCCAACAATTGCTACTATTCTCATTATTCTCTCCTTCTTTTTTTCGATTTTTTTCTTTTCAGAAATTCATTCCAGCGGAACGGCTGGGTTGAACTAGTCTTTTAATCTAATAACCTTCCCCTTCCCTATTACATACTCTTCTTCATAATCCTTTAATGCTTCATCATCCCATTTCCAGTAACTGTAGCTTTGGTCCCACATTTTTGTAAATTCATTGCCATCTATAATTCGGGTTTTCCATGGATAATCCGACATCGGTCTGGTTTTAATCTCGGTTAAGACGGGGAACCACATTAAAGAACTATATTTCTCCCCTTCAAGAGGCACTCTCGTCTTTTTTATTGGGTGCCTTTTCATTCTTACTCTTTCCAATACGACCTTGACTCGATAAAATCCAGAGCTAAAGGTTATTTCTCGCCTCAACACCTGTCGATCAGAATATCGTATTTTCTTCTCTATAGGAACTGCTCCCATTGACTCTTCACTTATGGAAGGAATTACTCTCTCCTGTACCAGAAGCATTAAAACGCCAATGGCTCTTTGCTCCGAGTTAGTATATGTTCTTATCATTACTAGCCTCCTTGTGACCCTAAAGGTCTGTCTGCTCCACTAGTGGCGTGGCTTTACCACCAATGAAGGTATTTTTCAGCCGTTCCGCTGTATTAATTCTCAATGAGCTTATTATATTCATTATACTCACCCAAAAGAAAAAGTCAATACTTTCCCTTCACCCGTAGAAGTTTTTGATTTTTTTGGGTTGAAAGGTTAGAATATAAGAGTATGAAAAAGATAATCATCCTTCTAGCCTTTCTTGTGTTGGGAATTATTCTTTTTGCCGTAGCTATAGAAAAAATTGGGGTAGAAAATCTTCTGGCTATTCTTTTAGCGCTGGCCTGGTGGAAAATTTTGGCTATAGTAGGAATGACTCTGCTAGTTATCCTTGTCTCTGTTCTCAGATGGAGAGTTATTATTAGGGGATTAGGAATAGAGATCGGCTGGAAAAAAGTAATCAGTGCCTGGATAGTCGGAGCGACTTTTAGCTATCTTACTCCGGTGGTTTTTTTCGGAGGGGAACCCTTAAGAGCTTATTTTCTTAAGAATAATAGTGAGATTCCTTGGAGTAAAAATGTTGCCTCAATAGTTTCTGATAAGGCATTGGAGCTAATGACTAACTTGGTAATTATGATTTTAGGGGTAAGCTTTCTTTTTTCTCAAGTTCATCTTCCTTTTAAGATAAAACTGATCACCATTTTAATTATTACCGGTCTTTTAGGGATGGGCTGTTTTTTTCTTTATAAAATATTCAAAAAAAAGAAGGAAAGAGGATTTTTCTCTTCGATTCTTAAAACACTGGGTGTAGATGGATTTAAAAAAATTAAAAAAATAAATGGGGGAATCAGGGAAACTGAGGAGGAAATTTCTTATTTCTTTAAGAATTGCAAAAAAGCATTACTGGCTTCAATCGCTCTATCTTTAGTAAAGGGGGGGCTAATGATTACTCGTTATTGGGTAATTATTTTATGTTTGGGAGGAATTGTTGGGTTTAAAGAAACTTTAGCTATTGTCGGGACTACTTTTCTCATCTATTTCTTGCCCATTCCCGGTGCCCTGGGAATCCATGAGGTAAGCCAAGCATTTATATTTGAACTATTTGGCTTAGGAGTAAGTTTAGGAATTGCCTCTAGTGTTACTTTAAGATGCACGGAGCTTTTAATGGCTCTAGTAGGAATTATTATGCTTGTTGTCTTTGGGTGGGGGATATTGCGAAGCAAATTAGCAAAAACAACGAATAAAATTTCGTCCAAAGTTAAATCTTATATACAAACGTGAAAAATTTAGAAATCGCTAAAATCTTTTATGAAATTGCCGACTTCCTTGAAATGGAAGGGGTGGCTTTTAAGCCCTATGCTTACCAGAAGGCAGGACTAGCTTTGGAAACCTTAGGAGAAGATGTCAAGGATTTGTTCAAAAGGGGTGGAGTGAAAGCAGTTGAGAAAATTCCAGGAGTGGGCATTAGCATTGCAGCAAAGATTATAGAATATTTAAAAACCGGCAAAATAAAATATTACCAAGATTTGAAGATTAAATATCCGGTGGATATGAAGAGATTAACTTCGGTTGAGGGATTGGGGCCAAAGATGGTTAAGAGTCTATATAAACACTTGAAGATTAAAAATTTAAAGGATTTAGAAAAAGCCGCTCAAGCCGGTAAGATTAGAAATCTGCCAAATTTTGGCCAAAAAACAGAAGAAAATATTTTAGAGAGCATTGAGTTTTTGAAAAGAAGTAAAGGTAGATTTCTTTTAGGAGAAGTTTTACCTCGTGTGCGCGTTATTGAAGAAAATTTAAAAAGTTTAAAAGAGGTTGAGGAAATTAATGTTTGCGGCTCGGTGCGTCGGATGAAAGAGACAATTGGCGATGTTGATTTTCTAGTAGTCACAAAAAAAACAGGGAAAGTAATGAATTCTTTCTGTTCTTTACCAGGCATTGTAAAAATTTGGGGCAAGGGCCCAACAAAATCTTCTATTAGATTAAGGGAAGGTTTTGATATAGATTTAAGAGTTGTCCCAAGAAAATCTTATGGGAGCGCTTTGCAGTATTTTACCGGAAGCAAAGAACACAATATCAAACTAAGAATTATTGCCATTAATAAAGGATTGAAGCTTAATGAGTATGGACTTTTTAAAGAAAAAAAACAAATTGCCGGGAAAAGCGAAGAAGAAATTTATAAAACTCTGGGAATGGCTACTCCTCAGCCAGAGCTAAGGGAGAACCGAGGTGAAATTGAAAAAGCTTTGGAGGGAAAATTACCAAAGCTAGTTGAATTAAAAGATATTAAAGGCGATTTGCATACTCACTCGAAATGGGATGGAGGAAAGAATCCGATCCAAGAAATGGCAGAAGCGGCTATGGTTCAAGGTTATGAATATATTGGTATTTCTGACCACACCAAATTCTTAAAGATAGAACACGGCTTAGACGAGAAGCAATTGGCCCAGCAGCGCAAAGAAATAGATAGGCTAAATACTAAATACAAAATACTAAATACAAAATTTAGGATATTGCAAGGAGCCGAAACGAATATTCTCAATGATGGGTCGGTTGATATAAAAGATGAGGCATTAAAAAAACTGGATTACGCTATTGCTGGAGTTCATTCAAATTTCAAGATGCCAAAAGATAAAATGACCGAGAGAATTATCAGAGCAATGAAAAATCCTTATATTAAAATTATCTCTCACCCAACTGGTAGAATTTTAAAAAGAAGAGATGAATACCAAATTGATATTGACAAAGTTTTTCGAGCAGCAAAAGTTACTAAAACAATTCTAGAGATAAATGCCTATCCTGAAAGATTAGATTTAAATGACATTAATATCAAAAGAGCAATTGAAATGGGAATAAAACTGGTGATTAATACCGACTCTCATCAAAAAGACCAATTAAGATTTATAGAATACGGCGTTTCTCAAGCTCGCCGCGGCTGGGCAGAGAAGAAAGATATTATCAACACAAATTCTTTAGAAAAACTACTAAAATTTTTTAGATAATGAGTTTCTCATGAAACATATAACAAAATATCATGAAATTTATAAAATTGTGGCTACCCGTAATCATTTGGTGTGGATTGATATTCTTCCTTTCTCATCAGCCAGACCTGAAGTCGGATTTACCTGAAACTTGGGATTTTTTCTTAAGAAAGCTGGCTCATATGGCAGAGTTTGGATTGCTGGTGATTTTAGCTTTTAGAGGAATTAGGGGTCACGGTTTGAAAGTGAGCCGAGGTTTGGTTTTTGCTTCAGTGTTTAGCTTACTTTATGCACTTTCCGATGAATATCACCAGACATTTATTCAAGGTAGAAGCGGAAGTTTGATTGATGTGGGTATTGATAATATAGGAATAATTATTGCTATATTGACTATATGGTATTTTTGTACTAAGATATCTAAAAGACCAAAAACCAAAAATAAAAGACCAAAAACACATACTTAAAAACATAAAAATGTAAAGTGTTTTTTGAGTTTCAGAAGTTTTTACATATTTAGGTTTGTGTTTTTGATATTTGGTTTTTAATTTTTAATTTTGGCTGAAAGTGGCGCCATCGTCTAGTGGTTAGGACAAGAGGTTTTCATCCTCTAAACGGGAGTTCGATTCTCCCTGGCGCTGCCACCATTTTTCTCAAAATCTTTGATTTCGTAAGAAAAATGAGTGTCCGCCGAAATGAACGAAGTGAATATAGGCGGACTATCCGCCTATGCCTTCGCTTCGGCGGATGCTCAATTTTCTAGCGAACCGAAGCACATAAAGGGTTATGTGCTCGGTTCGATAAAATTGGCATGACTTGGAAAGAAAGCTTAAAATTTACACGTAGAATAGAAACAGCCTATGGAGTATTTTTCATTTTCATTATTGCTCTCTTAATAGGATTTGCTATTAAAAGAAGTATTAAAACTTTCCAAAATTTTACTAAGATTTCTTATACGAAAGCGGTGTGGTATGGAGATATTGAGCTGGGCGAACAAGAAAAAGCACGAATTGACCAATGGATTGAGATTAATAATTTGAATAAATTTGGTGAGCCAAAAGATAAAGTTTATACAAGCTTTCCTCTTATTAACGAGGTTACCGGCGAAAGAATTGACCGCTATAGATATATATTAAGCAAACATCCTCATCGTCCCTGGCGGGAATAAAAAACCAAAAACCAAATACAAAAAACCAAAAACACATACTTAAAAATAATAAAATTTTATGGCTAATTCTAATAGAGAAAAATCAAGAAAAGAATTTAGATTAAGAATCTATAAGTATATTCTTCGCTTAGTTAGATTTTTAAGTGGTCTACCGAAAGATCCAGTGATAAGAGAAATCATTGGTCAACTAATGAGAAGTGGCACCAGTATTGGAGCAAACTACTTTGAGGCTCAGGGTGCAAGTTCAAAAAAAGATTATCAGAATTTCTTTGCTTATTCGCTGAAATCTGCTAATGAATCAAAGTTCTGGTTGGCAATCTTACTAGACAGTGGGCTAGTCCCTAAAAACAAACAAGCTGAATGCAAATGGCTCTTACAGGAAACAAAAGAATTAGCCAATATCTTTGCTTCAAGTATTTTAACCATGAAAGGCAAGAAATAGTTTTTACCTTTTTAGGTTTGTGTTTTTGGTCTTTGGTTTTTAATATTTGGTTTTGAAACATGAATGACAATAAGTGGCAAAATTTAATAGAAACCATTGAGGAGCGATTTGGTATTTCTCAAAGAAAGACCGAAGCCCTAGAAAAAGGTCCGGGAGAAAAAGAAATTATTATTTTTAGTGGCCCTTTAGGTAAAATAAAAGTGGAAAGAACTAGCCGTCCTTTGGTATTAGAAAAGAGAGGTATTGTTTCTAAAAGGATCGGGGCTAAAGCCGATGTAGAGTATATTTATTCCGACACTGAAAAAGTCCAGAAGTTTAGGGCTTATAAGTGGAATGGGGATACCAATGACTGGGAAGAAATCAGCGCTGAAGATTTCACATAATTTGCTCCCGTAGTTCAATGGATAGAACGTCTCCCTCCGGAGGAGAAGGTTGGCTGTTCGACTCAGCCCGGGAGCACTATAAAAAGACGTCGATTTGTTAATCGACGCCTTTGTCTTTCATGATTTTTTTGATTCATCCAGTATTGCCTTTAGTTCTTCTCTAATGATTTTTCTTATTTTACTCTCAGTTAAAATTTTACTACTAAGGATTTCTTTTACTTTTTCGAAATCTTTCTGGGTATTACAGACTGCTTCGTTTCGGCCCAGCATAGTAAAGCTTACTGTCTTAGATAGAAAATCTGTGCTGCTACAATCAGTATGAATTGTTTCTTCTTCAAGATCTTGAGCAGCAAATCCAGAGGTAGGATTAGGAGCAAGAGGAAAACCAAGCTCTCGAACCGTAGTTTTCTCTTTTTTATCGGGAGCCCAAAAAGTAAATGGATGAGAAGAGAAGGCTCGAGCAATTTGGCCAGTCAGCGGGGATCTAGCAAAAAGAATTTTTGCCCGTTTGAGGTCTCGTAGGGACCGTATTATTTCAATAAACCAACTTAGTACAGGGATATGCTTCAGGATCCTTTCTCCCCCTTCCCAGTTTAGGACTTGACCAATAGGAAGAGCTATAACCAGAGTGAAAACCCAAGCCCATAGCCAGCTAAGAGGCCCTTCGGCTAGAGGTTTAAGACTTAGCCAGAAGAACCAAGGACAGTCTTGGGTCCAAGAAAACAAAGGGTTAATAATAGGTAAAGAAATATGAGTCCAGATTACTATCCAGAAGTTTCTTAGAACTGAACTTACCAAGAAAATAGCAAGACCAACCAGAGAAGCAATAAAAATAAAGACAATTGCGCTAATATATTTCCATTTAAAGCTCGGTCTTTCTTCAGCTTGATTTTTAGTTGGCTCCCGATTAGTTTTTGTATTTTCCAATTTTTTCTCCTTTGGTTGAAATTTTATTTTCAATGTGCTACTTTTCACTTATAGCATATTTGACTAAAAAAATCAACAATGCAGGTTACAACTAAGAAACTTCCTAAATCTCAAATAGAATTAACTATAGAAGTGACACCTCAAGAGATAGAGCCCTATTTAGATAGGGCTGCTTCGGACTTGTCAAAAAAGATGAATGTCCCTGGTTTTAGGCCGGGGAAAATTCCTCGCTCAATTGTTGAGGAACATTTAGGCAAGCAGGAGGTCTTGGAAGAAGCAGCAAACTCAAGTGTGACTAAGTTTTATGTTAAAGCAATTTTGACCAAAAAAATTGAAGCCATTGGCAAACCAAAAATTACCGTTGTCCAAATTGCTCCAGAAAATCCCTTAATATTTAAAGCGGTAACAGCTGTTATGCCAGAAATAAAATTAGCTCCTTACACAGAAATAAGCCGCAAGATAAAAAGAGAAGCAGTAGCGGTTAAAGACAAAGAGATAAAAGATACTTTAGGGTGGCTCCAGAACTCACGAGCAAAACTTATTACAGTCAAAAGGCCCGCTCAATTGAAAGACCGTGTAGAGATTGATTTTGAGTCGCGATTAGGAGGAGTTAAGATTGACGAGGGCGATTCTAAAAACCATCCTCTAATAATCGGTAAAAACCAGTTTGTACCTGGTTTTGAAGAAAAATTAATTGGTATGAAAGAGGGAGACACTCGCCAGTTTGCTTTAACCTTTCCTAAAAATCATTCCAAAAAAGATTTAGCCGACAAGTTAGTAGATTTTAAAGTAGAGATGAAACTTGTCCAAAAAAGAGAACTGCCAAAGCTTGATGACCAGTTTGCTGAAAGCTTGGGAAACTTTAAAGATTTGAAGGCTCTTAAAGCAAGTGTAAAGGTTGGTTTAAAGAAAGAATTAGAACGTCGAGCAAGCGAGCAGTGGCGGATAAAAGTTATTGAAGATATAGCAGAGGAATCCCAGATGGAAATTCCTGATGTTTTAATTGAAACAGAGTTAGAAAAAATGCTTCAGGAGTTTAAAGAAAGTATTAAGCAAATGGGACTCAAACTTGAAGAGTATCTTAAAAAAATCCACCTTACCGAAGAGAAATTAAAAGAGAAATGGTTAGGTCAAGCACTAAAAAGAGTAAAAATTGGACTTGTTTTAAGGGAAATTGCCAAGAAGGAAAATATTAAACCCTCGGATGAAGAAGTAAAAGAAAAGGCAAATGGTATCCTGAAGAGTTATTCTGACGATGACGATAAAGATGCCAAGGAGAAACTAGACCCGGACCAGTTAAAAGAATATGCCAATGGGCTTTTAAGAAACGAAAAAGTGTTTGAGTTTTTAGAAAAATTGAGGTAAAATAAAACTATCATGATTATAACCTGGTATGGACATAGTTGTTTTAAGCTGGAAAGTGGGGAGGTTGCGGTTATTACCGACCCTTTCCCTAAAAAAATTGGTTTAAAGCCCTTCCAAGGAAAAGCTGATATTGTTACAGTGAGCCACGACCATTGGGACCATAACGATACCAGCTCAATTAAGGGAAATCCATTTATTGTTGATGGCCCGGGAGAATACGAAATAAAGAAAATAATTATTCAAGGAATTTCTTCTTTCCATGACAAAGTAAATGGTAAAGCCAGAGGACAAAACACTATCTATCTTATTCAGATGGACAAAATTCGGCTTTGTCACCTGGGAGATCTGGGACACAATCTTTCCGATAATCAATTGGAAAAAATTGGCCAGGTTGATGTTTTGATGATTCCAGTTGGGGGCATTTTTACTATCAATTCCCAAGAAGCACCAAAGATAATAAATCAAATTGAACCAAGAATAGTTATTCCGATACATTACCAACTACCGAAACTAAAAATTGGGGCAAAGCTGGCGTCAGTGGAAAAATTCTTAAAAGAAATGGGCGTCTCACCAAAACCCATTGAAAAGTTAGTGGTAAAGAAAAAGGACCTAATGCAGGGAGAGACGGAAGTAATAGTAATGAAACCATGAATATAAATAAGTTTATTGAGAATCTTCAGAATAAACCACGAATCATTAGAATTCAGATCCTCATTGGAGCGGTTTTTGTTTCTATGGTTTTTATTACTTGGGTCTGGCTTGTAAGTTTGAATCTTTCCTCTCCGCTTCACCCCGCCCAAAATGAAGGCGGGGCGGGGCAAGCAACTGAAAGGTCTGCTTTCGAACAATTGAAGGAGGTAGGGGAAGACACTTTCAAGTCTTTGGAAGATTTAAAACGAAGTTTTCCAGCCCCAGAAGAAACTAAAGGGCTAATACAAGAGAAAATAGAACCAGTGAGATTGCCTCTTGAGCAAACATGGAAATAGGTTATATAAAACCAAGAAAAATAACCGAGGAGATGGAGGAGTCTTATATCGATTATGCTATGAGCGTGATTGTTTCCCGGGCTCTTCCTGATGTTCGCGATGGCTTAAAGCCGGTTCACCGGCGAATTTTATATTCTATGCATGAAATGGGTTTGAGTTCAGGTGCAAAACATCGAAAATCTGCTGCTATCGTAGGAAACTGCCTCGGAAGATACCACCCTCACGGTGACATCGCCGTCTATGACGCTTTAGTCAGAATGGCTCAATATTTTTCACTTCGTTACCCTCTGATAGACGGTCAAGGAAATTTTGGCTCAATGGACGGGGACAGGGCTGCCGCGCAAAGATATACTGAAGCGAAAATGACTAAAATTGCTGAAGAGATGCTTAAAGATATTGAAAAAGATACCGTAAATTGGACCGATAACTACGACGCAACTCGTAAGGAGCCAACCGTCCTGCCGGCAAATATCCCTAATTTACTTTTAAACGGGAGCATGGGGATTGCTGTAGGAATGGCTACTAATATTCCTCCTCATAACCTGGGAGAGGTGGCCGATGCTCTAAGTTGGCTCATTGACCATCCAAAGGGAACCTCTGTAGATTTAATGCGCTTTATCAAAGGCCCAGACTTTCCTACCGGCGGGGAAATCTATAACCAAAAAGAAATTATTCAGGCCTATACCACAGGTAAGGGCAAAATTATTACTAGAGCAAAAGCCGAAATTGTTGAGCGGGCGAAAGATAAATTTCAAATTGTTATTACGGAAATTCCTTACCAAGTTAACAAGGCAAGTTTAGTTAAAAGAATTGCCGAATTAGTAAAAGCAAAGACTCTGCCAGATATAAAAAATATCCGGGATGAATCAGATAGGCAAGGTTTAAGAATAGCTATTGATTTAAAAAAGGACAGCTTTCCCCAAAAAGTCCTAAATCGTCTTTTTAAACTTACTGATTTAGAAAAACCCTTTTATCTTAATATGCTCGCTTTGGTGGACGGGATTCAACCGCGAGTGTTAACCATAAAAGAGGTTTTAGATTATTTCCTGAGGCATCGAAAGGTTGTTATTACGAGAAGAACAAAATACGACCTGAAAAAGACCCAAGAGCGAATCCATATTTTAAAAGGACTAAAAATTGCTTTAGAACATATTAATGAGGTGATAAAAACCATAAAGGCATCACGAGACAAAATTGCTGCTCATAAGAACTTAATAAAAAAATTTAAACTCACTCCTCGTCAAGCTGAAGCTATTTTAGAGATGAAACTTCAAACTTTAGCCGGGCTGGAAAGAAAAAAGATTATAGATGAACTTAAGGAAAAATTAAAGCTTGAAACCAATCTTAAAGCAATTCTTGCCAGCCCCAAAAAAGTTTTGGGAATTATAAAAAAAGATTTAGAGGAATTGAAACTCAAATACGGAGACCCTAGAAAAACCCGGGTTTTTGCAAGGCCCCTGGGTAAACTTACTACAGAAGATCTCATTGAAGAAAAAGATACCGTGATAGTTTTAACCAAGGGAGGATATATTAAGCGACTCGACCCTTCTTTTTACCATGCTCAAGGAAGGGGTGGAATTGGTATCATCGGAAGTTTTACCCGAGACGGAGATATTGTAGAACATTTTGTTTTAGCCAATACTTTAGATAATCTCCTATTTTTTACTGACAGGGGAAAGGTCTATGGAGTTAAGGCATACGAAATTCCTCAAAGCACTCGAACATCTCGAGGACAGGCAATAGTTAATTTTGTCGAAATCCGACCCCAAGAAAAAGTAACCTCAATTTTTGCTTATCGAGGCAAAACTACTGCTCGTTATTTGGTTATGGCCACAAAGAATGGTATAATAAAGAAGACTAAGGTTGCTCACTTTGACACAGTTCGCCGTTCGGGACTTATCGCTATAAAACTAAAAGGAGAAGATAGATTGAGTTGGGTAAAGCCAAGTCATGGATTGGATGAAATACTACTTGTTACTGCTTTTGGGAAAGCTATACGATTTAAAGAAACTGATATTCGCTCAATGGGACGAGCAACGGCTGGAGTGATGGGGATTAGACTAGGAAGAGATGATGAAGCGATAGCTATGGACATCATAGAAAAGTTAAAAAGCAAGAATCAAAAATCAAAAATCAAAGGTTTAAAGTTACTGGTTTTAAGTGAGAATGGGTTTAGTAAAAAGACGGAGCTTAAAAAATATAAAGTTCAGAGACGAGGAGGCAAAGGGTTGATTACGGCTAAAATAAGTTCCAAAACTGGCCAGATAGTCTATGCCAAGGTGCTGGCGCCCCAAGAGGAAACTCAAGACCTCTTAGTAATTTCTCAAAAAGGTCAAATAATAAGGACCCCTTTAAAAAACATCTCTCTTCAAGGTAGAGCAACCCAAGGAGTAAAGGTAATGAGGCTTAAAAGTGGGGATAAGGCCACATCAGCAATTTGTATATAAAAAAATGGATAATGATTTAATAAAATCGGGCACTGGAGGCTTTATGAATCCGGAAAGTATCCTTCAAGAAATTGGTGTGAAAGTTGGTAACAAAGTTGCTGATTTTGGTTCAGGAGCCGGCTATTTTACCATCCCCTTAGCTCGGGCAGTTGGTGATGAAGGAAAAGTTTGGGCAATAGATGTGCTAAGAAGTGCTTTGAATATCATAGAAAGCAAAGCAAAACTTGAGCGGCTTTTTAATATTGAAACTATTCGGGGAAATCTAGAAATGCCCGGCGGTTCAAAATTAAAAGAAAAATCAGCTGATATTGCCATGCTTTCTAATATTTTATTTCAGTCTCAAAAACACTCCGAGATTTTAAAAGAAGCAAAAAGAATCTTAAAAGATGAGGCAATATTAATCATCATTGATTGGATTCCCGAAAAGTGTCATCTTTTAGGCCCAGGCCAGCCGGGAGCAGGTTGGCCGTTATCTCAAGAATTAGCCGAAAAGGAAGCTAAGAGTGTTGGATTTAAGTTGGAGAGGAAATTTTCTGCTGGTGCTTACCATTACGGCCTAATGTTTAAAAAGTAGATATATGATTATTAAAAAGAAAACTTTTACTATTTTAATTCTCTTAATTCTACTAACCCTTATTAGCACCAGTTTTAAAATCTGCCCTGGTCCTTCAAAGACGGAGATAGAATTAGTCTTTTGGAACTTATGGGATGATTCTGATGTTTATGAGTCACTCATTAAAGACTACGAAAAACTAAACTCCGGGGTAAAAATAAAATACTACAAACAAACTTACGAGGATTATGAACAGAATCTTCTTGAAGCACTGGCTAGTGATGAAGGGCCGGATATTTTCTCTATCCACCATACTTGGATGCCGCGCTATGCTAACAAGATTAGCCCCCTTCCTCAAGAACTCCTGACCGTTGATGAGTTTGAAAATTTGTTTATGGACGTAGCTTCTTTTGACCTTATTAAAGAAGAAAAAATCTACGGCATCCCTTTTAGTATTGATACTTTGGCTCTTTACTATAATAAAGACCTTCTTTATAGCGCGGAGCTTGCTGAACCCCCAAAAACATGGAAAGAGTTTAAGGACCAAATGGAGAAAATCACTCGCTATGACGAAGCTGGAAATATAGTTCAGTCAGGAGCGGCAATTGGAACGGCCGAAAATATTAATCGCTCCCCCGATATACTTTCTCTTCTTATGCTCCAAAGTGGCGCTCAAATGACGAACGAACAAAATTCAGAGGCCACCTTTGATCATGTAGTTCATCCAGCAAAAGGAGAACCTTTTTCTCCGGGAGAAGTAGCTTTAAAGTTCTATACTGATTTTGCCAATCCGACTAAAAGGGTTTATACCTGGAACCCCCGGATGCATTATTCTATTGATGCTTTTTATGAGCAACTCACAGCAATGATGTTCAATTATTCTTATCATATTCAGACTTTATACAATAAAGCTCGCTATCTAAATTTCGGTGTAACTGAAATGCCTCAAATAGAAGAATCTCCTGTAAAAGTAAATTATGCCAATTATTGGGCTCAAACTGTTTCTTTGCGTTCTAAACATTCTTTGCAGGCATGGGATTTTCTTCTTTATATCGCTGCCGGCCCAAAAGAAAACCCCGGTAATAATTTAAAAACATACTTAGAAAATACTTACAAACCGACTGCTCGAAGAGACCTGGTTAATTGGCAGAAAGAAAATTACCCATCACTTAAGGTCTTTATTAACCAGGCGCTGACGGCCAGAAGCTGGGAACAGGCAGACACCAAAGAAATTGATGGTATTTTTGCCAAAATGATTGAAGATGTAGTTTTAGGAAAAGCTACGGTTGGCGAAGCTTTAAAACGAGGTGCGGCCGAAGTAACAGTGCTTATACAGAAGATGAAAAAATGAGATCTATTTCTATAATAGTTCCGATACTAATTCTAAGTTTCTTATTTACAAGTCCTGTTTATGCTAAGTTGGTGCCCGAATGTGGGGACGTAGATAATCCCTGTACTCTCTGCCATCTGCTTTTATTGATTAAAAACGTAATTCTACTTCTTACTCAAATAGCTTTCGCTATTGCTGCTCTCTTCTTTATTGTCGGCGGTATTGCTTTTCTTACCTCAAGCGGCTCGCCAGAAAGAATTGAACGGGCAAAAAAAACAGTGACTAATGCAGTTATCGGGATAGCTTTAGTACTTATGTCTTATCTAATTATCGCTAGTATTATCGTTGCTCTTGGAGGTAAAGAAGCTTATTTTAGTCTAAAACTTGGAGATTTGGGTAAGGGGTTTGTTATGTTTATTTGCCAATAAAAAATATATGAAATTATCCACACCATTATTATTGCTAGCTATCATAATTCTTGCTATAATGATTTTTGCTGGTAGTGCAGAAGCGGCTTTTGATCTTGTGTTTGACAATCCACTCCAACACAATGATATAGCCTCACTAATCCACGGCATTGGCACCTGGATAAGAAATATCGGGCTCGTTTTAGCGACGGTAGTTATACTTTGGGCTGCTTTTATGTATTTGACTTCCGGCGGCTCTGAAGAAAAAATAGCCCAAGCAAAAAAAGCCCTTCTTTGGGCAGTAGTCGGCATCGCCATTTTGCTTATCGGCAGCGGAATTACCGGGATTATAAAAGGAATACTTACCGTAAGGTAAAACCAAAAATAAAAAATAAAATGTTACTAAAAAGTAAAAGTTTAATCCTCTCAATGACCTTTCTATTGCTCCTACTGGCTCCTCAACTCCTTTTTGCTCAATATCCCAACAGTCCCAACGATATAGAAAAAGTCATTGAGAATTTTCGGGACTGGTTTGGAAGAATTATTGGTGTTTTAGGAGTAATTGTTATTCTTTATGCTGCTTTTCTTTATATGGTGGCTGGCGGAGATGAGGAAAAAATAGCCACGGCTAAAAAAACCTTGATAGCCGGAGTAATAGGGGTAGCTTTAGCTATTATTGCTTACGGAATAATCGGGCTGGTGGCGAGCTTCTTAAAAGTTTAGCTTATAATATTTATCTACTATTATCTATTATCTATAATCTAACATCTAAAAAGAAAGGGGGTGAAAAAAAGTGAAAATGAAAAAATATATTCCTATATTAACTTCGGTAATACTGCTTAGTTTATTGCTAGTTCCTACTTTAGTTTTAGCTTACGAGAAAGTAAATTTGACTAGAGGCAATATATTAACAGTTTTAGGTGCGCTGAAACTTTGGATTACCTCTATTGTCGGCATTGTTGGTATTATCATTATTATTTATGCTGCTATTCTTTATATGCTGGCCGGTGGAGATGAAGAAAAGACAGCTACGGCCAAGAAAACTTTGGTTGGTGGTGTAATAGGAATTGCTTTAGCGGTTATTGCCTACGGAATATTTGGGTTGGTAGTAAGTTTCTTAAGGTAAATAAAAATTAAATTTTAGATTATATATAAAAACAGATGCCTTCTGTAGGAGTTTTTGAGTTAGAGGCATCTGTTTTTAATTCGTTTATTGATTTATTAATTTATTGGTTTATTTTTGTCCCGTAAATGATGGCTAAATCGTCTCGGTAAATTTCTTGCCAGTCTGGGCTTAATTCGAGTGCTTGCGACAGCGAGCTTTCTTTTTTTATCAAAATCCATTTAACATTGTATTTTTTAAAAATTTCCTGCCAGTTGGGATTAAGTTCTGTCACTTCCATATAATCTTTTAAGATATGCTTTTTGTCCCGCTGATCCAACGCTGATCCAAAACGCTGATAAGACGCTGATCTCCAATGTGCCATTCGGCCGTCAATAAAAGTTTTTGTCTCTGGTAAATGTAAAATTAGGTAGCCGCCCCAACCGTAATTATTAAACACATTTCCCTCCTGCGGATTTTCTTTTAGCCAATTGAGGGCCTGAAAAGGATAATCGCCTTGTTCGGCTAGTTTTTCCTCTGAAAGCCCGGCTTTAACCGGTTCTAAAACTAGATGTCTGTATTTTACTCCAAAGAATCCAACTAAGATTACCAGCATAATTAATAAAGATTTGGTTCTAAAAATGGAAAGGAAAAATCCCTGCCCCGTTAGATGTTTACTATCTAACTGGGGCTGGGCCTTCCCACCCAAACTTTTTATAAGATAAGGAAGAGTAACAATAACAAACAAAGGAACGTGGCGGACACTTTGCAGGGCAAGAATTAAAAACAAAATAAAGAAAGTAAACTGGCCTAAATCAATCTTTCCTTTTCTTAAAATCATTATCTCTACCAAGATTATAAAATAAATAGCTAAAAGTATACCGCATAAACCTTTAAAATTAGGAGAAAGCCATTCTTGAATAATCTGCGGTCCATAAGAATCAGTAAAGGTTCTTTTTAGTTCTATAAATATCCTAGGACCGTAGGGATTAACAAGAGTAACTAGGACTGAAATTATACTGAATTTAGAAAGCCGGCTCCAGCCCTTTTTAGTCAATGTTTCAGACTTTTTAACCCATTGAGTTTCTTTAGATTGGATGTTAGATGTTAGATGTTGGATGTTAGATGTTAAATGACGGATTTTTAATCCTTCAACGATTAGGTATAGAACCAAAACCCCTATCCCAATAGCAAATCCACCATGCATATTCACCCAGAGAAGAAAGATTAAAGGTAAAAAGATTAAAGTTTTTGAATTTTGGTTCTCTTTTAGTTTTGTTAAAACTAAAAGAACCAGCGTTAGACCCAAAAGAGTAAAAACTTGAGGACGGATTCCTAAAAAGAAAGTAGAAGTTATTACAGCAAGGGAGCCGGCCAAAACTTTGATTTCTAGAGCAGTATTTTTGCCGGCGACTCTTGGAATGAGAAAGAAAAAAACAGAAATCGCTATTAAAGAAAAAGCGATAGCTAGTCCCAAAAATCCAAAAATTTGGTATCCTTTGTAAAGCAGAATCTCGCTTAACCATTCGTGGTCAACCCAAGCAAAATTGCTCATAGTGTGCGAATACCAATCTATTTTCGGGATAGAAAGTTTTTCTAAAATAAGCTGACCGGTTTTTAAATGCCAGCTCAAATCCGGATCGGTCGGGCCTTTGAAGGTAAAGAAAAAGCCCAAGATAAGTCCCAAAATCAAAATAATTATTCTGACTAATCTTTTGTTTTTAAACTCTGTAGTAACTATTTTGTTGATAAGCGTATTTTCCAACATCTCCAAATTGCTTCCCAGATTATTTTAAATGAAAATTTTGATTCCCCCTTTTTTCTCTCGGTAAAAGTAATAGGAATTTCTTTTATTCTAAAACCCATTTGGGCCAGTCTAGTTTTCATTTCTATCTGAAAAGCATAACCATTAGAGTTAATTTTATCAAAGTCTATTTTTTTAAGGGCTTCACGGCAATAGCAAACATAGCCGGTAGTCAAATCAGCAATCTCAATACCAGTAACCACCCTGGCATAAAGACAACCAGCTCTGCTTATAAATCGACGAGGAAGCGACCAATTTTTAATTTTTCCTCCTTTAGCATATCTTGAGCCAATAACAACATCATTTTCTTTTATTTCTTTTAGAAAAATAGGCAGTACTTCTGGAGGGTGAGAAAAATCCCCATCCATTTCAATAACGTAAGAAGCACCATTTTTTAGAGCGTATTTAAATCCTTCAATGTAAGACCGACCAAAACTTCTTGGACCATTGCGGTAAATTACCTTAATCCGGGGGTTGTTTCCGGATAGACGATTAATAATTTCTTCGGTACCATCTTGAGAACCATCGTCAACGATAAGTATAGAAGTATCCGAGGGGACAAACTTCAGAGTTTTTTGGCAAAGGCTTTCAATGTTCTCAACTTCGTTGTAAGTGGGAATGATTATAATAGTCATTTGTTACTTGCGAGGGCTTAAAATTTGATAATTTCCTATTTCTTCAGTCAACTCATATTTTTCTTTTATCATAGAAAGTATTTTGGGAGTATAGCGCTCAAGATTCTCTTGTCTTGCTTTGATGATTAGAGAGAACTGCTTGTTTCTTATTTTTTGAACAAAATTATTTTCATCAAAGAAACCTTTCCTGATTAATTGAGAGAGCATAAAAAGGTCTGCTACCGAAGAACGATTATAAAGGGTTAAGAAACTGGCATTTTCAGAAAGAATTTCTCCTTTTGTATTACGGACTATTGATACTATCTCCTTTTCTGCTTTGAGTTTTTCTTTAATGTTTGATCTTAAAGTAATTAAATTAGACACCTCGTGCGTTAAGAAAATATTTATCTGAAGAAAAAAGACTAAAAAAACGAGAAAAACCCCTAAAGATGTGCGACTAATTTTTGAACTCCTTGCTTCTTTAAAAGTGTGAGCTAGGAAAAGAGCAGAAAAGATACATAAAACAATTAAAAGCTCGAGAAAATAGTAGAAAGCTGCTCCTGTTTTTGCCGCTGAAAAAGTAAAAAAGAAGACAAAAAAACTATAAAGAATTAGTAACAAATATTTTTTGCTTTTCATAAAATTAATAATTCCCAAAATAGCTAGGGCAACAAGAGGAAGGTGAAAAAATAGAAAAATGCCAAAGTATCCAAACAAAGATTCTTTGGAAAAACTACTTAGAAAATGGAACTTTATTGTCTGAATATAAAAC
>Ga0315547_1000474_pt1 | contig 40085 bp, 40 predicted proteins | sample SalMarSW160240MG_2_FD_202542 | JGI IMG/M metagenome (GOLD analysis project Ga0315547, IMG submission 202542) | Salt marsh sediment microbial communities from the Plum Island Ecosystem LTER, Massachusetts, United States - Salt Marsh Sediment SW1601-240 ...
ATCCACTGATAACCACTAGTCCCCTGCCTTTCACCTTGACTGCCACCCCCTGGTCATCATGAAAGGGATCCACAACCCATTTGTCATCAATTTTCGCTTCGGCCCAGGGGAAGCCTTTCTCAAAATCTGTTACCCGCCGCACTTCTCCTGAAATCAGGATGAGGTCTGAGAACAAAGTAGAAGCCTCTTTAATTTTATGAAGCACGGCCCCCGTTTCTTCTAAGGCTGCTTCATCTAAGCGGGGGAATTCCACCCGTCGTCCGGTAATGGGGTTATTTAGACACCGCTGAAGAAAAGCATCTGGATGAAGGACAACAGGTATTTCCTTTGCAGCCTTGTTTAGAAAATCTGGTAGAGCTCCAAAATGGTCGGGATGACCGTGGCTGAGAACCACCGCTTCAACTTTGCTCAAGTCCACATTCAGAACGCGCGCATTATGGAAAAAACAAGCCGATGACACGCCCGCGTCCAGTAGTGCCACATGTTCTTCGGCCCCTTTGTAAACTTTGAGGAGACACGAGAATCCATGTTCTGCTAATGGAAAATTCGGAGGAAGTGTCCTGGGTCGTCTGACAATGTCTGTGTCCTGAAGCAAGAGCACGTCTGTGTAATTGTCTATCAAGACCGTAACTTCCAATTTGTCCACTTCTTGTAGATTCAGTCCACTCATTGTGTTGACCTCCTGTATATGCATGTCCAGTAATGGCTTGACCTGTTGTGACTACCTGCTGCCCGTTGTCGGTAACTATGCCAGAGCTTTGCAGGTTCTTCAGCAAGATTATATTCCCTGTCTCGACAGGAACGCAAACGAAGAAGAGGATACACTTCAGAGGATAAGGTAATTCAGGTGCCAACGAATGAAGCTGAACTATAATCGAATAGTGGGGAAGGGGGGACTCGAACCCCCACGCCTTTCAGCACATGATCCTAAGTCATGCTCGTCTGCCAATTCCGACACTTCCCCGATAGGAAACCGCCTAATACAATAGCATTTTATGGGACTCGCCTCAAACCATCGAATTTCAGGGACATCATACAAATTAGGTCTACTACAAATTAGGTATTTTGTCCCCGGAATAGGATAGATGCTAATGAGACTTCATGTAGAACCACACAGGGCTAAAGGAACAACAACCGCAACGATGATTGCAACAACTCCTGCAACTATTGATATCGCAAATACTATTATGCCAGCAATATTCCAGCTCCTCTGCGTACTCTTGAAGTGCTCGATGCTGTCCCATTTCTTATTCCGCCATGCCCACTCATTTCCCTTTACGCCAAGAACGATAGCCCACACAAGACTAAAAAAGGGAATAAAACAAAGTAGCGCTATCCAAACACTATTAAAGATTCCCCATATCCAAGTTAAGACGAATGCTCCCCAGCTCCACCCCTTAACTTCCTCTGGGACTATGGCTAATTCACCTTGCCCTGATGTATTCTCTGGCGTTACCCCAACCTTAAGCCTCTGTCCACACTCAGGGCAAAACGTGATGTCCTCACCTACTTCTTTTCCACATTTTGGACAAAATGGCATAGCTTCACCTCCTGGCCTTTCTATACATCATATGAGAATTAAGGACAATGGTCAATACCGCAAATTCCTGAATCCGTCACGGACACCATACCAATTAGGCCTACTACAGATTAGGTATTATGTCCCCGGAATATATTTTCTGTTCAATGGGGAATAAAAATATACACGAACAATGAATTTTATGGTAGAATAAACAATAAACTCTTCCTTGGGGGTAGTTTGAGACTATGAGTGTACAAGCAGAAGAATTAAAAAGAATAGCTCAGAAAGTCCTAGACATCGTGGGTGTTATGGATTATTCCGAGTTGCAACTTACATACGCACTAAAGACTGAGGGAAAGTGGAAAGTAAGCTTTGACTATGGACATTCTGGTGGCTTTGCTCGTGGCGCTATTAGAAAGATAGGCTCTTTTGCGGTTGATGCGGAAAGTGAAGAAATTGAAGGGATGTGGTTGGATAGGTCATGGAAGTAAATAGAAATATGATACTCTAAATGACCGGTAAAATCACCCTGTCAGCTTCAAAATGAGGTTCTAACCCCTTTCAAACTCTTGAATAAACCCCAATAAACAAATTCCAAGGACACCATCCTTCACAAGGTGAAGGATTAGGCCTACTACGAATTAGGTATTATGTCCCCAGAATACTTGCGAAAGAAGATGAGTGTTCACCCCCCTTACCCTATTTTGCGAAATCTTGCGCGTTGTTGCCCGCTCGGGAAGTATATTGACACTTACTTCATTAGTGATACAATAACACTTTGAGGGTTATGTACGTGAAAAGACTTGGCATCCTTTTGATTACGGTAGCCTTAATTGTAGTGATGGGAGGCTGTGCTCTTCCTTCCCAAAACCTGGAAATACGGGATTGGTATGATTTGGATGACATCAGGAACAACCTGGGCGGCCATCACATTCTGATGAACGACCTCGATTCCACCACTGCCGGTTATGAGGAGCTGGCGAGTGAGACAGCCAATCAGGGAAAGAGCTGGCAGCCAATTGAAACTTGGGGTCACCCATTTAAAGGGAGTTTCGACGGGCAAGGATACGAGATACGTGACCTGTTTATCAACCGGCCTGACGAAAGTGGTGTGGGGCTTTTCGGTTATGTTGGTGTGGGAGGAGTCATCAAGAATGTCAGCGTGGTGAACGCCACTGTGACTGGCAGTAGGTATGTTGGCGGTCTAGTGGGAGATAATAAGGGCACTGTAAGCAACTCCTATTCCAGCAGCAATGTGAATGGCCCTTTTGGTATTGGCGGTCTGGTGGGAGAAAATTGGGGCTCTGTGAGCGACTCTTATTCCAGCGGCAACGTGACTGGCAAGTGGCTTGTTGGCGGTCTGGTGGGAGATAATTGGGGCTCTGTGAGCAACTCCTATTCCACCGGCAGCGTGACCTGCGCCGAGTTTAAGGTTGGCGGTCTGGTGGGATTTAATTTTGGCACTGTGAACAACTCCTATGCCACCGGCAGCGTGAGTGGCAGCGATGAGTATGTTGGCGGTCTGGTGGGAGATAATTATCACGACACTGTGAGCAACTCCTTCTGGGACACCGAAACCAGCGGACAAGCTACTTCGGATGGCGGGACAGGTAAGACTACGGCGGAAATGCAGGATATCGCCACCTTCTCAGGTGCAGCGTGGGACATATGCGCGGTCAATCTTGGCGAGACCAACCCCGCCTACACCTGGAATATCGTTGACGAACAGACCTATCCCTTCCTGAGCTGGCAACCGTAGGAAGGGGGCAGCTCTTTTTCCCAACGAGATTGCTTCGACTGACTTCGCTAGCTTGGCAACAGCATAGAGGTAGTGTGTACAATTCCAGGGGCACCATACCAATTAGGCCTACTACAAATCAGGTATTATGTCCCCAGAATAATACGAGAGCTAGTCCATCGCCCAATCCAAAGGGCATACCCCCTTCTTGATATTCAGATACCTGTCTTTGACCTATTTGGATTTTGGGGATAGGTGATTATTTACCAAATATCAGAAACCTTGTCTCAATACTGCCAGGAGTTTAATTCAGGTCCCAGTCGCCGACATCACATTGCCCATCGTCGTCGAGTCCCACAGCGACCACTGTGCCGTCGGCCTTAAGTCCGACAGTGTGCCACCCACCTGCGGCGATCTGAGTAATGTCTATCCAGCCGTCAACATCACACTGACCGTCGTCGTTCCTTCCCACGGCGACCACTGTGCCATCGGACCTAAGCCCCACAGTGTGATACGGGCCTGCGGCGACCCGGGTGATGCCCGTCCAGCCGTCGACATCACACTGCCCATCGTCGTTGAGTCCCACGGCGACCACCGTGCCGTTGAACTTAAGCCCCACCGTGTGACCGCCGCCTGCGGCGACCCGGGTAATATCCGTCCAGTCGCCGACATCGCACTCCGCCCACTGGTCATATCCTACGGCGACCACGGTGCCGTCGGACTTGAGCCCCACCGTGTGACCCTCGCTTGCGGCGACTTGCGTGATGCCTGTCCAATTGCCGACATCGCACTGCCCAGCGCCGTTATATCCCACAGCGACCACTGTGCGGTCGGACTTAAGCCCCACCGTGAAAGCGCCGTTTGCGGCGATCTGGGTGATGTTCATCCACCCACCGACATCGCACTCTGGCTCAATGTTCCGTCCCACGGCGACCACAGTCCCGTCGGACTTAAGCCCCACCGTGTGACCGAAGCCTGCGCCGACCTGGGTGATGCTCGTCCAGCCGTCGACATCACACCGCCCATCGTCGTCGAGTCCCACAGCGACCACCTTGCCGTCGGACCTAAGCCCCACTGTGTGATAGTAACCTGCGGCGACCATGGGGGTGTATTCGGACTCGGGCAGACCGGGCTCACCACAGCCTGCCGTCCCGGCAATTAAGGCTACCATAATCAAAAAGATGCTAACTCTTGTCACGTAATGATGTCTCCGCGAATTAAGTATTATCTTCATCTTTCACCACCTTCATAACAGTCTATTATTCCTAAAATCTTCATCACTCGATAAATGCTGGGATGCTCTTATCATTGCCTATGTAGTGAACTAAGCATGATTATAATTAACACAACCTTGTAGAGCACACACTTGACCCCCACCCTATATTAGCCTTACAGTGTTATTATATCACTAGTGAAGGAAGTGTCAATACCCCCTTTATAGTGGTAGTCTCTTCGCTCCTTAATTCCAGGGGCACCATACCAATTAGGCCTACTACAAATCAGGTATTATGTCCCCAGAATTTTAAGGTGGGCAATCTGCCACTGCAGCACGACTATTTCAATTTTAACTTGGCGTAATCCTGATAAATAGATTCAGCAATCTGAACCAATCTGGTCTCCGGCATAGAATCAATGTCCTTAGGTGTCTTAGCCTGAGTAGGTATATACTTTACGGTTAGTTTGGCAATCTCCTTAAAGTCGTCTGCACCTAATTCCCTTTTAAGGCTGCTAAATCTCGCATCAAGTAATGGCATCAGTCTTTCACTATAGACCAGTTGCTCTCCCCTGTCAGTAAAGGCATCCCATCCAACCCAGCTAGTTATCCAATTTGTTCCAGGTATATGGTATAAAGCCCAGCATTTCCTGTAGTGGTCTTTCTTAGTTCCAGACCTCTTCCTATCGTCAAGACCCCGTGACAATTCTTTCCTTAAATGCTGGCCTATTGCTGGCCAAATGTGATATTTATCTATATCGCTTTGCTCAATCAACGCAACTGAACTCAGGATATTGTCAAGTTTTCCTCCTAACCACCTCCACTTTTCTATTTCGCTCTTTTTTGTTTGCTCATCAAGGGTGTCATACTCCTTATTTATCCTGCCAACCTTGGCCTTCAAGATATTGTCCAGCTCATCTGCTCTTTCCCGCCTTTCTCTTGTCAACAACACGTCCTCAGGCAAGTAAATAGTTGCCTCAAACTCGCCCCCCATTGCCTGTATTCTCCTTCTAACCTTTACAGTCATAGTGTCACACCAACGGATACATGCTTTCGCGAAGCTTTGACAAAGCTACAGTATACTCATTGAACACTTGTAACGGCTCCCCATTTGCGATTATTTCCAAATTCAATGGCACCCCCTCCACGTTCTTTGATTCCTCCTTTTTTGTCAAGCCTTCTCTCACAAATAAGCCAAGCGCGCCTAACAAAAAAAGCTCTGCTAAGTAAGCTGTCAACTTTGCATCAGTTTCATGATTGTACAAGTATGCTGGATGATCCATATTATAGTAAAGAGTATATCTACCGTCACCTTCAGGAGACAAAACCCACTCTCTGCTTCTATCAATTTTCCAAGTAGCAGGCACCTCCGTGAATTTCAACCGTTTAACATCAAAAGGCCCAGCAAGTTTAGGATCCATTTCAACCCAAATTCGTCTCGTAATTTCATCAAGTCGTGTATTAGTGCCATTATCAATCAGATTCAAACGCAACTTATATTCACCAGCAGATTCAAAATCATCCTCAGTGATTTCTAAACTGTGATCACCAAAAGTCTTAGTGGATCTGGGTTTCAACCCAAAGGATTCTTTCCTTATATCGACAATCTTTGTATCTCCTGACAGTATGAATGCATGGAGAGTTACATCACGCGGCGTTTCTTCTCTGTTGAAGACCACGATATTGAATCCTTCCAGTTTTTGTCCATAATCAAGACGTGGTATATTGCCCGGATTAGGGAACAATAAGTTGGACAGTCTCACACCTACATCTTTTTTGTCTGAGACACTGCCACCATTGTCCCCACCTCCACCCCCCTTACTCCATCTAGAAATCGGCCAGTTCTTCGTAATAGCCCTCAGGATACTCAAAGCCTTGCTTTCAGCCTTGTTTCGCTTGATGTTAACTAATGCCTGTGTATCAATGCCCAAGCCGAGCTTCTTATTGCCAAATGTTTCAAGCTCTTGTTCAATTAAACGCTTCAAATTCGCCCATACGGTTCCTCTAAAACCATAGTGAGTGGGTTTTTCAATTGCCCTCAATTCATCCTCCAACTCCCGCTCAAACTCAACATACCCAAAGACATTATTCCTGACTGATTTCTCTGGAAATCTAATTGTATCTACCTTCATGCCGTCACGGAAGCATGATATGCCCTGGTATAACTCGTCAACTTCTTCTTGCATATTGCAGGCTGCACAAAGCCGCTTTACTTTGAATCCAACGTGTTTTTTCTTAAAATCATCTTCGTCTCTTACCCAAGTTTTAAAATCCTTATCTTCAGGCGTCTCTTTAGAGATTGGAAACATTTCCGGCACTTTAGCCTTAGTCACATTGCCATCATACTTTACAACAATCTCGATACCATACTTATATATGTTGGGCCACCATGTCTCCTCAATGAATCTCAAGAGATTTCCGTTACATATGTCCTCTATTATCTCGTCTAGTGGGTTCAAGATGATTATGCGTGTCCCTTGGTGTGACAATGGTTCCAGCCCAAGCTTCAACTTGATATTCTGTTTCGCCTCCTCGCCATCATAATGAAACAAAGGACATCCAGTCTCCGTTGCGGTACTGCCTCCTAATCTATAACTCCCCTTGAGGCGCAGGCTGTCATAGAAAATCGTATGGTCCTTCGACCCCAGCATAAAAATCATTTTTCCTTGACCGCGGGCACCGAGACCTTCGCGTTTTGCAAAAGCAAGGGATTCCCACCTGGCCCATCTTTCATCCTCTGGCAACTCCTCTGCAGAAATGCCTTTTACTTTGAGTTGGTCAGATGTGAGATTCCCTGTCAGTCCAGTTGTGCCGTAGTCTGTCATTAGTAAAGCATTTCCGCCTTTTATATCAGCTAACTCAAACTCGAACTTCCAGTTATCCTGGATAAACCTATGGGTCTCCTTCTCTTTGGCATCCCATCCATTCTGAATAGCATCCTTCTGCACACCGTGGGATAAACGGTTAGAAAGCGGGCTGTGCGCATAACCGTAATCGTCTGCGATGTTCTTGGCCAACTGGATATAATTTGTCGTTCTCTCCTGAAAAGTGGCCTCCGGGAAAAGATCCTGTATCCTCATAACATAACCCCCTTTTTCCGATACTTCGTACACTCAAATTTCACATTGATTGGGTTTGATTCTCCTCTAGATAAGCTCCTTCCAAGTAGCGCGAATAACTGCATGTTCTAACATCGATTTTACGTCATCCTTATGTACCACAACTGCCATATTTGTGCTTGCACGACGGCCTTCGACTATCGAGTTGTATCTCTCCACCCTAAACCCTTTGTATTCGTCAGGAACTCTTTGATAGGGTGAAAGTTGTCTACCGCCTCGCAGTCTGATAATACCAGCCAACAACCCATCCTTATCATGGTCGTTGCTACCAGCAAATTCGACAACTGCTCTATTGCCAAGCCATATTGTCACCCTTCGACGCATCAGACCTGCTGCTTCACGATTTCCAAAGCCCACTCTAAGAGTACAGTGCCGTCCGTTGATCATCCTCGTAGCCTCGAAGCCCTTGTCGTAGTGCTCTACATAAGAGCCCCCTCCCTTCTTTGGCCAACCAAAGTCAAAAGGTTTGATCTCAGCGATTTCCCAATTTACATCGTGTTCAGATATTTCAGGTGGCTGTAGTTGGTCATGTTCAACCTTTGACCCCAGTTTGCTAATATAAGACAACAAATCAGTGTCGGAACATCGCCATTCTTTGCCAACTTGAAAACCATGTAGACTACCACTCTGCAATTCTCGTAAAACTGCACTCTCATCAACCTTTAGATACCCGGCAATTTCTTTTACTGTCCAAATCTGTGGTAACGTTTGACCTACCATAATATACCTCCTAACGCTTTATATATATTAAAACATGTTGACACCGTTTTGTCAAGTGTCTCACCCGTTATTTATGCTTTTAACTAATAGGTTCGTGTTACACGTTGTGTGACCGTGTACTACGAAGCCAACAGAAATTCCAGGGACACCATACCAGTTAGCTATTATGCCCCAGAATACCACGAGAAGCTGGGCACAAGCGGAAATAAATTCGAGAAGGTGGCATAATTAATAAGCTAAATCAAGATGAAAGCGTTAGTGCAGCGGGTTTCCCGAGCCTCAGTGAGCGTGAATGACAATATAGTGGGCAAAATTGACCGGGGGTTGGTGGTTTTTCTCGGCGTTGCTCAAGGTGATTCGAAGGAAGACGCCAGTTACCTGGCAAAAAAAGTGGTTAACCTGCGTATTTTTGCTGACGAGGCAAGTAAGTTTGCCCTCTCAGCGCTGGAAACAAGGGGAGGTATTTTAATAATAAGCCAGTTTACCCTTCTGGCTGATTCACGCAAAGGGAGACGACCCAGCTTCACCGAGGCGGCCCCGCCGGACCTGGCTAAGGAATTATATGAGTTTTTTGTGGAGCAAGTCCGCACCACAGGGCTCAAGGTAGAAACCGGGCTTTTTCAGGAGCATATGCTGGTGGAAATCTATAATGATGGACCGGTCACCATATTACTGGAAAGCAAGAGCAGACCAAAGTCAAAATGAAAAACAGAACTTTGCGAGATTGCTTCGGGATTTGTGGGGATTCAATTAGATGGAACTTCTACCGTTCAGCGTGCGTGTTTAGTCTGGCATGGTCACAACAATAGGGCATATTTTAGCTTTGTTTTGCGGCAAAAGTAGGTAAGCAGATCCAAAAATTTCCAAAATCCTGTTTTGTTCGTAAAGTCCCAACAACTGAAAACCAGTGCTAAATAATTTAACACCAAATTAACACCCGAACACGTTATTTTCGCCTACAGTAATTGAGGTACGTTCAGGTTATTGACAATTTCCACTAGTTGGCATACGATATATTCAAATAGGGGATGCTCCGGAAGGTTCAAAAGATCGGACTGACAGTCTTTAACTAGGGTGTATTGAAATTGATGATAACTCATTCAGATGACTCAATAGCCAGGTCGAGTTCAAAAGGACAGCATTTTGTTCCACTATGGGCGACAACAGTTCTACTAGACCGTATTAGTGCAAAAGAGCTGCCATGTCATAAGGAGGTATAAATGGAAACGAAAAACGAAAGTGGCGCAACGATTGGTAGTAGTACTTTGCTGGGTATGGCAAAATGGAAGCCTATTGCTATTGTTTTTATTGTTTTGCTCGTGATTGTTGGCTCTGGTCTTGGAGTTTTGCTGTGGACGAATTCCAATGAGCTTAGTGATGCGAGAACTAGCCTTGCTCAGAGTCAAAGTGAACTGGCAGAAAAGTCTGCACAACTAACCGGGGTGTCCGCGCAACTAGCTGATATTCAGAGTAAGTATCCGTTGAGGAGTTTTGGCAGTTATGCGGAACTAAGAGATTGGGCAACTGCAAATCTTAGGTCGTACAGCTATGCGGATGACCTCGATGAGTTCAATGCAGCATGCAGTGTGGCAAAAAAAGCAATGGATGAGGGACTGTTAGTTTGGGTTGATTTTGATAGGGGCACCAGCTATACATTTACTTATTGTTGTGCATTTGTTGGTAATTCGTTGTATTTCTGGTGTGTACATACGAATTATTACGATGGTGTCAAGGAAGTTGAGGATTTATACAGACTGTCGAGTTCATTCTAGGGGCATACATGAAAGTCTTTGCGATTGTTTTATTTTAGTCTGTCTTATTGCTGATTTTTTAGTTTCTAGTTTTTCAAGCGGATTTGGTGTCGGCACTGGTAAGGGGATTGCACTCCTCGCACAAATCTGGCGGCAACTCTGGCTGTTTCCACACTTCTTTCTATGAGGCGATTCCTCCCCCTTCTCTTCCACAAGTTTCAGGTCTCTCTTTAACGGCAGCAAGACGGTTCGCAATGACGAGCCAGTCACCATATTGCTGGAAAGCAAGACCAAATAAAATGCAAAATGACAGATGAAAAGGGCGGCATTTCATATGCCGCCTTGTTCCAGCGGGGAATGAATCATCCCCTACGGAACTTTGCGAGATTGCTTCGGGGCTTTCGCCCCTCGCAATGACAGGGTGGGGTTGTGGTGGCATTTGCAATTTGTTGCAATAATTTTGCTATTTTGCTATAATACCCTCTGGCAATGAGCTGCCACGAAACTCTTCAAGAAAAGGGACACCGCTTAACTCCCCAGCGCATGCTGGTCATTGAGGCACTTCATAATGCCGACAAGCACATCAGCGCTGAAGAAATCTACGAGCATTTACATAGTCGTTATCCCTATGCCAATATATCCACTGTCTATCGCACTCTGGAATTACTGAAGAAATTAGATTTAGTTACGGAAACTAGCTTTGGCGAAGGACGTGTCCGCTATCATGTTGCTGAGAAGGGGCATCACCATCATCTCGTTTGCCGTAGCTGTGGCAAGATAATAGACCTGGAGGAAGCTGCACTATATCCGTTAAAAGATACCTTGCTTCAGGAATACGGCTTTGATGCTGATCTAAGGCACCTGGCTATTTCAGGAGAGTGCAGTGGGTGCCGCAAAAAAGGAAACAAAGCCTGACAAATCATTGTGAAAAAGAACTGCTATGGATGACGTTCAGGAAAAACTGCGCATTCTGCTTGACTATTGGATTGAACATAACAGCGAGCATGAGCAAGAGTTCCGTGATTGGGCTGATAAAGTTGTCTCGTTATCCACTGAGGTAGCACAACAGTTACGAGAAGCAGCCACTAAAATGGCTGCGGCTAGCAACGAGCTAATGAAAGCAAAACAGGCTCTGCCAAAGAGCAAGGGAGGACATTAGGATGTGCATGGCTAAACTTTATGAGGCTAAAGAAGGTGACAAGCCAATTCTGGAGGACATCGCCCGCCTGACAATTGCTGACCGGCGAGTGGAAGTAGAGACCCTCTTTGGAGAACGGAAGGTTTTCCGGGGCAAGGTGCGACAGATAGATTTCTTAAAGTCTCAAATACAACTGGAAAAGGATTAATTTTTTTGCTCGATAGTTGCAATTAGTCCCACTGCCTTGAGTATCGAAGAGAGTATAGAATGGAAAACAAATTCGGCTCAGAAGATGAAGAAGTAAGCCATCGCCTTCAAAGCTGTGATCCCTGGGCAGTGTACTCGGCCAAACGATTTCGAAAGCTGGCCGGGCTTCAAGGAGCACAGGGTTTAACCGAGCAGCAAAGACGGATTTACGAATTCATCAAATCCAAAGGCAAAGTTAGCTTTGAGGAACTCTACCGTACAGTGCATCTCCCTCAGCAGGAGCTGGAAAATCAACTTGCCGTTCTAAGACACTGTGAGCTAATCAAAGGGCAAAGTGAAGACGGCAAAGTTTATATAGTTCCTTTTTAAGCTGTGTGTTTACTGGTGAACCCTTCTTCATAACTCCCCTTGCCCCTCTTACCTTAAGAAGGGTAATGTCAGAAAAAATTACCTGTTAGACTCGCAGAATTTTCTTGGGCCGCCTTGGGTTTTGCTCGACAATGGCAATCGACTACAAATGCTAGTCCGCCAGGTATCTACGAGCCTCGGTTTCGACGATGCGATAGACGTCTTGTAGAGGAATGTTGCGCTCCAACGCGATGCGGCGGCACTCTTCATACTCCGGGTGGATGCTAAGAATATTGCCCATAAAGCGCTTGACCTTTACCTTCGTGTGTCCTACGCTGGAGTCAAATTCAATTATTTCCCGCTCAGCAATATGCCGGAAAACAGGGCTTATCCTTATTCCAAGCGTTGAACTCTCTCGCATTATGGTTTGAGCCAAATCGAATTCGGCGTGTCTGGGGGCGAGAACACTCAGCATCACTGCCGGACGATTTTTCTTCATCTGTATCGGCGTAAACCAAACATCAACAGCTTGCATAGTAAAGAGTTTCTCCATGAGGTACCCGTAGATTTCCGGGCTCATGTCATCAATATTCGTTTCAAGCAAAATCAGGTTTTCACTACCGACAGGTTCTATTTCTTCACCAATCCAGATGCGCATGACATTGGGCCAGGCTTCAAAGTCCTTGGTTCCAGCCCCGTAGCCTACCTTTTCTACGGTCATACCAGGCCTGCCGAAGTTTGCCAGCGTGGTAACGATCGCCGCTCCCGTAGGCGTCACCAGTTCGCCCTGAGGTTGCGACTGCTTTGGGGAATCGACGATTGGGGCATTGGACATCGCTATAAGTCGCAGCGTAGCCGGAGCCGGCACAGGCAAGATGCCGTGTGCTGTCGAAACACTGCCGCTCCCCAGAGGTAGCGGAGACGAGTAAAAACGCTCTATCTGGAGGGCGTCAAGTCCAAATGCCACTCCCACGATATCTATAATGGAATCCACTGCTCCTATCTCGTGAAAAGAGACCTCTTCCAGAGGGACGCCATGAATTCTGGACTCAGCCTCCCCCAGGCGTTGAAAAATAGCGCTTGCTGTATTCTTTACCTTTTCGGGAAGCTTACTAGCTTTGATGAGCCTAAGTATATCTTTAAGCGCACGCTCTGGTTGGGCTTCGGTCTCATTCACTGTCACCGTGAACTTGGTGGCAGTAATTGTGGAGCGTTTCACCTTTTTTGTGGAAAGCTGGTAGCCCTGGACAGCGAGGGTGCTTAATCCTTTTTTCAGCATCCCGAGGGGAAGCCCGGCATCAATCAGAGCGCCCAGGACCATGTCGCCGCTGCAGCCCGAGAAACAATCAAAATAAGCTACCTTTGCCATGCTACTTCCTTCCCCCAGTATCCCTAATAAGCTCTTCATTTAAGCTACCGCTTCTGTATCCGCCAAGGTCGAGGGTGACATAGGTATAACCCAGGGCTTTTATCTGTTTAACCAGGTCCTGGCGTATCTGACCGTTCAGGAGCAATGACATGCCTTCTCCGTTAACCTCGATGCGGGCAATGGTGTCATGATGGCGTAAGCGGCACTCACGTATGCCAAGATTTCGCAGATACTGCTCTCCGTCAGCTATCCTGCGGAGAGTATCCCGGATAACAGGAGTGCCATAAGGGATGCGTGTCGCCAGGCATGGTGATGCTGGCTTGTCCCACGTTGGTAGTTCCCTCTTCTTAGATAGCCTGCGAATTTCGTCCTTGGTCAGTTCAACTTCGCAGAGTGGGCTGCGGATGCCCAACTCGGCTAAGGCTTTTCTGCCGGGGCGGTAATCACCAAGGTCATCGTAATTAGAGCCATCAGCAATCCAGTCTAAACCCTCACCAGAAGCAATCCTCCGTAACTGTTGAAACAGTTCTTGCTTGCAGTAATAGCAGCGGTCAGGTGAGTTAGCAACAAACTGTGGGTTTTCCAGTTCGTTAGTTTCAATCGTGGTAAAGCGAAAGCCGAGTTTTCTAGCGAGGGCTTCTGCGTCCCCGCATTCATGAGGCGGATAAATTGGTGAATGGGCAAAGACAACCATAGCACGCTGTCCAAGCACCTCACCAGAAACAGAAGCTAAGAAAGTGCTGTCCACACCGCCGGAATAGGCAATAAGCACCGACCCCATCTCCGTGAGAATCTCTTTCAGGCGTCTCAGCTTCTCTTCAGCCTTCACTTTGGGCTTTCGAGTCACGATTAATCAGTCCGGCGATATAACCGGCGCCGAAGCCATTGTCAATGTTAACCACAGCTACACCAGGAGCACAGCTATTGAGCATGGTTAAAAGTGGCGCCAGACCAGCAAAGCTTGCCCCGTAACCAACACTGGTTGGCACAGCGATTATGGGAATTGGAACAAGCCCACCGATAACACTGGGTAAGGCTCCTTCCATACCGGCTACAGCGATTATTACCCTTGCCTTGCGCAACTGGGGCAGCTTGTCTAATAACCGGTGAATACCCGCCACGCCAACATCATGGACCCTTTCCACTTTGTTCCCCATCAGCTCGGCGGTTACAGCTGCTTCCTCAGCCACCGGGATGTCAGCGGTACCGCCCGTGACAACGGTAATTCCCGGACGTGGAGTGGTCTGTTTCCGGTTAAGAATAATACTCCTCGATAGCGAGTTATAAGTTACATCCGGTATTTTTTCCTTGACGGCACTAAAAGTCTCCTGGCTCACCCTTGTTATCAACAGTCGCTCAGAATGGGCAGCAAGCCCCTCGGCGATAGTTACTATCTGTTCCACAGTCTTGCCTTGTCCAAAGATTACCTCGGGAAAGCCGAGGCGCAGGCTACGGTGATGGTCAGGTTTGGCATAGGCTAATTCTTTATAGGGAAGGACGCTCAATTCCTCCACGGCTTGGAGAGGAGATAATTCACCCGATTTCACACGCTCCAGGGTTTGCAATAACCATTCCTCGGTAACCAGGGTTGTACCAAGTTGGGGCTGTTTTGCTGAGCTTCGGGTCATAAAGTGCTCCTATGCTATTGCTATGAAACCAATATCTATCTTACTTCATTGACATCATTCAAGCAAGCTGAGAGACGTCACTCATTTGCCTACTTCTGCAGTTGGTCATGCCATCAATCGCCTTAAGGCATGTGGTGCACTTGAAACTCCTCTAAAAATTGACAAATTTCTTATTTTTTGTTATTTTGCAATTTATTGCAACAGCATTTAATTGCGACATGTTCAAGAGGTAACATGTTCCAAAGCATACCAAATTGGCGCGTCAAGGATTTGAACACTTGCAAAATACAATCTTATGGCAGGGATTCTATGCCTTAGCAGCCTATAGATATTATTTTTTTACCTTAATGTTGCAATTAATTGCACATGCAAGGAATACTAAAAGGAGGTAAAAGGAATTTGGAAGATAAGTTTATACAGAATCCAAGATATGTCATCGAGGACGCTATAAAAGTGCGAGATTTGCTCAAGTTAATAGCAAAAGCGGGAGAGTTACATGGGCATTTTTGTCCTTTTCTGGCTCTGGGAGTAAAGGCTGCCGTTCGGGCAGTGAATGAACTGGGTGTCAGTTCTACTGGCATGGAGGAAGTAATCGCCATCATAGAGACTAACAATTGTTTCAGCGATGGCGTTCAATTCGTTACTGGTTGCAGCTTTGGGAATAATGCACTTATCTACCGCGACTACGGCAAGACTGCCTTCACTCTGACCAAAAGGAATGGAGAAGCAGTCAGGGTGTCAGTTAAGGACATTAGCAGATTGTTGGAAGAACGCGAACCCGAAGCCCAACGCTTGTTCCAGAAAGTGGTGGTTGAGCGCAAGGGGACAAATGAAGACCAACGAAGGCTGAGAGAGAATTGGCGTCGGATTGGTTTCAAGATGTTAGACATTCCCAATGATGAGCTTTTCGATGTCACCCGGGTGGCTATTCAGGTTCCAGCTTATTCTCGCATCTTTGCCAGTGTGAAGTGTGCTGTCTGCGGAGAAAATGTTATGGAAACTAGGACCATGATGCAGGATGGCCAACCTGTGTGCATACCTTGTTCCGGACAAGAATACAACCAACTCGCTGGAGATGGCATATCTTTAGCTATAAAGGAGAAGTAAGATGCCACAGTTAAAAACGCGAATGCCCTTTCGGAAAGCGCTTCTCATCCTGTTACCCTTAGCCTTGGTATGCTGTTTATTGGTTATATTTTACGGCGGAAGGGAGCAGCCATCGGAGTCTATTTCCTATACTATAGCGGATTCCACGGGAGATTGGGGCTATCCTTCGCCATATACCCACTATGCCAGAGGTCCGGGATATGTAAGGATGAGCCTTATCTTTGAAACCCTTGTCTGGAAGGACGATTCTGATTTTGTGCCAGCATTGGCTAAGGATTGGGAATATGTTGAAGAGGAAAATGCTTATATTTTTGAGCTACGTGATGACGTTACATGGCATGATGGCGCTGATTTCACAGCTGAGGATGTGGTTTTTACCTTTGAGTACACTAAACAGCACCCATATCAGTGGGCTGACTCTAGCCTTGTCGAATCGGCTGAGGCAACCGATGAATACACGGTAAAGCTGTACCTCAGTCAGCCTTATGCACCTTTCTTCCAGGATGTTGCTGGAACCCAGCCAATAATTCCCAAACATATCTGGCAGTACGTCACTGAACCTGAGAAGTTCACTGACGCACAGGCAGTAATTGGGACGGGACCCTATACGCTAGCCGACTATAGCCAGGAGCACGGCACCTATCTCTACAAGGCCTATTCTGATTATTATCTTGGTAAGCCCGCTGTGGATGAACTCAAGTTTGTGAAGATAAGTGAGGCAATGATTCCATCAGCATTAGAGCAAGGCATGGTAAATGCTGGTGATGTACCGCCTGAAATCGTCTCTGCGCTGGAAGAAGCGGGGCTTACCATAATTACAGCCCCCCATGCCTGGAACGCCAAACTAATGATAAATCACCAAAAGGAACCGTTATCTTCGAAGCAGTTCCGACAGGCTTTGGCTTACGCAATAGACCGGGAAGAGCTGGTGCAAATTACCCAGAGGGGTCATGCCCTGGCTGGTAGCCCGGGTATGATGCCCCCGACTAGTGATTGGTATTATCCTGACACTCCACAGTATGAGTATGACCCGGCCAGGGCAAAACAACTTTTGGAGGGACTGAATTATACCTTAGAGAACGACTATTTCACTAAGGACGGCGAAGAGCTAGAGTTAGAGCTTATAGCTGCAGCCGAGTTCGAAGAGGTTGGACAGTTTGTCAAAGACCAATTGGAGGCAGTGGGCATAAAGATAGACTTCAGCACCCTGGAAGCGAAGACGGTTGACGCCAAGGTAGAAGCCTGGGACTTTGACCTTTCTATCTATGGGCATGGAGGGCTTTATGAACCTTCCGTCTTGCACAAGGTGATTGTGGAGGAAGGTTTTAACAGCGCTCGCTACGATTCAAACCAAACGCTAAACCAGCTACTCGAGGCCCAGTTAAGCGAGATGGATGCCGAAGAGAGAAAGGAACTGGTATGGCAAATTCAGGAGATTTATGCTGAAGACTTACCGGCACTTACCCTCTACTATCCTAATTGGTACTGGGCGCACGACGGCAGCGTAGATTTATTCTATACCAAGGATGGTATTGCAAGTGGTGTACCCATTCCTCTAAACAGGTTAGCTTTTGTGAAATAACACAGTAGGGATGATACTAGATAAGACCAGGGCACATCTGATATGCGGAATGTTATAACCTATGTCATAGCCTTTCTGTTCATTCTAACGCTGAACTTTTTACTGCCGAGAATGCTGCCTGGAGACCCACTGATGGCAATCTACGGTAACGAGGCATTGATTGCCATGACGCCGGAGCTCAAAGCTCATCTCATAGAGCGCTTTGCTTTGGACCAACCCCTGTGGCAACAGTTTGGTGCTTACCTACTGGCACTGGTTCAAGGAGACCTGGGCCATTCTTACTATTACAATTCGCCGGTGTCATCAGTAGTCCTCGGAAGGCTACCCTGGACATTGCTTCTGGTAGGCACGGCGCTCATAATTTCTACTCTTTCAGGCATTGTTCTCGGCATCGAATCAGGCTGGAGGCGAGGCAGCCGCCGAGATAAATCTCTGCTCACCAGTCTTATGGCAGTCAGCGGCTTTCCCGATTTTTTCCTGGGGATTTTGCTTCTCATCGGGTTTAGCGTGACTTGGAAGATTTTTCCATTATCAGGGGCAATTACCCCCTATTCAGGGCTATCCGGAGCTGCCCTGGTGCTGGACGTTCTTCGTCATCTCTTTTTACCAGCAACTGCCTTGACTTTAGGCTATATTGGAGCAAGTTATCTTCTGACCAGAAATACTATGGTCACTGTGCTGAAAAATCCCTACATACTCATGGCGAAAGCCAAAGGACTACCTGATCGGACAGTAAGATACCAACACGCCGGGAGAAACGCCTTGCTTCCAGTAATTACTCAAACTGGGATACAACTGGGCCGGATGGTTACAGGTGCGCTTTTTGTCGAGATCGTCTTCGCTTATCCCGGACTAGGATACCTGACCTACGAAGCGTTGCTGGCCCGAGATTATCCCGTTCTTCAAGGTGTGCTTCTGATTGTGGCTGTTTCCGTCCTTATAGCTAATTTCCTGGTGGATTTAAGTTATTCTAAACTCGACCCGAGGATTCGTTATGCACATTAATCTTAAACAAGAAGTAAAACGTAGTAACTTTGCTATGTTTGGGATAGGCATGCTTGTGCTTCTGCTAATCATAGCCATATTTGGTCCTTTGCTGACACCATACCAGCCGCATAGCCAAACTCCCTTTGCCTTTGAGCCTCCTTCTTTCACCCATTGGCTGGGCACAAACCACGTGGGGGAGGACATCTTAAGCCAGCTCATCTATGGCGCCCGGACTTCCTTGCTGGTTGGTTTTTTAGCAGCCCTTCTGGCTATCATCTTGAGTGCTATTATCGGCACTTCAGCGGCTCTGGCAGGTGGCTTATACGACAAGATAGTTATGAGGATTGTAGATGCTTTCATCGTCATCCCCGCCATTATCGTCATCATTTTGGTAGCAGCATATCTCAAGCCTAATCTCTTGGTACTGATCTTACTCCTTGCCTTGTTAGGTTGGCAGGGAGGAGCTAGAACAATACGAGCTCAAGCTCTCTCCCTAAAAGAGATGGGGCACATTTCAGCGGCTCGGTCTTTTGGGGCAAGCAATCTATATATAATATTCCGCCATATTTTGCCTGACCTTGTTCCTATTTTACTGATGGGGTTCATTTACGGCGTAAGAAGAGCTATTTTCATGGAAGCTGGGCTGGCTTTTCTTGGCATAGCTGACCCAACGGTAGTCAGTTGGGGGATGATGATGCACGAGGCCCTTGACTTTTGTTACCTTAATGTATGGCGATGGTGGTTGATTCCTCCTGGGGTAGCTTTATCTCTAACCATCCTTTCAGTTACTGCCATCAGTCATACTCTGGAGGGAGCTCTGGACCCAAGGTTGAGGAGTGAAGCAAATGCTTAAGCTAGAAACCCTAGAAGTGAGTTACGGCGAAAAGAAAATCCTCAACGGAATTGACCTCGAGCTCAAAGATGGGGAATCTTTGGCTATCATTGGTGAGTCTGGTGCTGGGAAGACCACTCTTGCCTTGAGCCTGATGCGGTTAGTGGATGGCAGCATCAAAGGGAAAATTTTGTTTAATGGGCTGGACTTACTTTCCCTTCCTGAAGAGGCAATCAACGAGCTAAGAGGCAATCGGATAGCTTGGGCACCTCAAAATGCCAATAACACGCTAAACCCAGTTCATACCATTCTGAATCAGGTAGCTGAGCCTATAACAGAGCACAAATTGAAAAATCGGCGAGAAGCCAGAAAACAGGCATCAATATTGCTAAGTAGCTTTGGGATTCCAGTAAATCGGTTTTCTGCCTACCCTCACCAATTGAGCGGAGGAGAACAGCAAAGAGTATTACTTGCCATAGCTTCAGCCAATCAGCCTGAGCTTCTAATTCTTGATGAGCCAATATCTTCCTTGGATGCTCCAGCCCGGGCTGAGGTAATTGAATTGCTTAAGCATATCAATCAAGACTGTAGCATTATTGTAATGACTCACGACATTTCTACTGCAGCCAAGCTTGCTGACAAAGTTGCCATTTTATACGCAGGCAGAATTGTAGAACTTGGTTTGTCAGGTGAGGTTCTTTCTCGGCCACGGCACCCCTACACCCGGGGGCTAATTCGATGTTATCCCGCTATGACCACAGGAAAAGATTTACAGGGAATAAAAGGCGTTATGAACCGCGCAGTAAATGGATGTGCCTTTCATCCTCGTTGCACTCAAGCCATAGAAATCTGTCGAAAGGAAGTACCTCCCCTAAGGTTAATTCAGGGAAGACATATTGCTTGTCACCGAGGAGGCATCATTCCTTTGCTGTCAGCCAAAAATTTGAGCAAACGTTTCGACTCCCTTTTAGCCGTGGATGCAGTCAACATAACTATTGAGGGGGGTGAAACACTGGCTCTAGTGGGTGAGAGTGGCTCGGGCAAAACTACTCTGGCAAAGCTAATTATGGGACTTATCGAGCCTACTGAAGGCGAAATCTATCTCGAGGATAGCCTGGTTGGTAATAGAGGAAAGGATTTTTACCGACAGGTGCAGATGGTTTTCCAAAACCCCGGAGAATCGTTGAGCCATCGCCTCTCTGTGCTGGAATTAGTGAGGGAATCGTTGGACATCCAGGAGATTGGGACAAGGGACGAGCGGGACCGCCTGGTCAGGCAAGTATTGAGAGAAGTTGAATTGCCTGATTCTGAGGCTTTCTTAAATGAATACCCCCACCACCTCAGTGGTGGGGAAATGCAAAGAGTGACCATTGCTCGGGCTTTAGTTTTAGAACCAAGGTTGCTTATTGCTGATGAGCCTGTGGCTTTTTTGGATTCCAGCCTGCAAGCCAAGATTTTGAAGTTATTGCTTAAACTACAAGAGCAACGAGGGTTAAGCTTGCTTTTCATCACTCATGACATTGCGGTGGCAAGAAAAATTAGTGATAGGATAGCAGTAATGAAGGATGGGAAGATCGTAGAACAAGGACCTGCCACAAAAATTATCACTTCGCCGGGACATGCCTACACCCGAAAGTTATCGCAAGCGGCTTTGGATTTGTCTTTTGAGGATTGAGAGACTTAACCTTATTTGTCGCTTATCTCTAACTCTAAACTGATATCTAAAGCCCTGGTGGAGTGGGTAAGGGCGCCAATGGAAATAAAATCAACGCCAGTTTCAGCTACAGCCCGAATGTTGTCCAGTGTAATTCCACCCGAGGCTTCGATTAAAGCATGGCCATGAATAGATTTCACCGCCTTACGCATATCCTCGAGATTCATATTGTCAAGCATGACGATATCTGCCCCAGCTTCCACGGCTTCTAAAGCTTCGGACACGGCCCCGACCTCCACCTCGACTGGCAGCCGCTGTGGAGCATTTTGTCTTGCTCTGGCTATAATCTCCTTGATATTCAACCCCTGGCTGCGGAGTGCCACCAGATGATTATCCTTAATGAGTATGCCATCGCCTAAATTCATACGGTGATTTTCCCCACCACCTACCCTGACGGCATACTTTTCCAACGACCTTAAGCCCGGGGTGGTTTTTCTGGTATCCATAATGCGCACCGGCAATCCTTCAACTCTTGCCACGTAACGATTAGTCTCCGAGGCAATCCCGCTCAAGTGCTGGAGAAAATTTAGGGCTATCCTCTCAGCTTTAAGAATGCTGGCAATACTGCCTGATATTTTGGCCACTTTGCTGCCCGGCTTAACTCTAGCCCCATCTTCTAGAAGAATATCCACCTTTAACTCCGGATCAACCCGATGGAAAACCTGCTTGGCCGTTTCTGTGCCAGCCAGGATGCCTTCCTTCTTGGCCACAATGAAGCCAGTCCCTTGCTGGTCGCCGGGTATTAAAGCCTCAGTAGTAACATCCCCCTTACCAAGGTCCTCAGCTAAGGCGCAGTCGACAATTTCTTCAATCTCGGGCTTACCTGATGACATTTTTTCTAAAACCGCTATGCCGTTGCCATTCTGGCGAAGTTTGTGGGAAATCTGCGCGGAAATGAGCGCCGCGACTTTCCTTGCGGAGTAAAGCAGCCTCAGTCACGAGCCTGGCACATAATACCAAATTATTTAGTTCATAGGAAGGGCGGCCACTGGGTTGAGACAGGAGGCTTTCCCAGGTGGCCAAAATGCCTGCCGCCTCTTTGAGGCTCTTGCCAGAACGAATGATTCCTACTTTATCCCACATAAGGGACTGCAGGTTGGGTAGATTAAGCAGAGGCACCTTGGGCAGCACCTCTCTACGGGGGAGGCAATAGGAGATTGCTTCGTCGCTCCGCTCTTCGCGATGACGAGGAGGGGAAGTCACCTCAGTCCTCTGCACTATCCTCTTGCTGAAAACAACTGACTCAAGCAGGGAATTTGATGCCAATCTGTTAGCGCCGTGCACTCCAGTGCAGGCAGTCTCGCCAGCAGCGAATAACCCTGGAAGATTTGTCTCTCCCCAAATATTGACCTTCACCCCTCCCATAAGGTAGTGAGCGGCTGGGGCTACTGGGATAAGTCCTTTGGTGATATCCAGACCATGGTCTCGACAGAAGCTATATATGCGAGGAAAGCGGGTGGTAATTAACCGAGATGGCAAATGAGTAACGTCCAGAAAAACTCTATCGCTGTGAGTTTTCTTCATCTCATAGACAATGCTGCGAGCTACTATATCTCTAGTCGCCAGCTCGGCTTCAGCAGCATAATCCAGCATGAAACGATGACCTTCCACATTTTTAAGTATGCCACCCTCCCCTCTGACTGCTTCAGAGATGAGGAAAGGAGCTACTCCCGGCAGGCGAAGAACAGTGGGATGAAATTGGAAAAATTCTATATCGCATATTTCGGCACCGGCTTCAAAAGCTAAAGCTATCCCATCGCCAGTAACTACATCGGAGTTAGTGGTATATTTAAACAACTTCCCAGCACCACCAGTGGCTAAGATAAGAAATTGGCAGTGATACTCTTCCACAGAGCCAGTGCGGCAATCGAGAGCTCTCACGCCAATTACCTTGCCATTCTGGACTAAAATTTCGCTAGCCAGGCAATTTTCCAAGACTTTGATAGGAGTAGAGCGCACCTGGCGACTTAAGGTAACCTCGATATGCTCCCCGGTAGCATCCCCGCCGGCATGCATAATGCGGGGCACACTATGAGCTGCTTCTCTGGTCAAGGTAATTTCACCGTCCAAAGTGTCAAAGGGCACTCCAAATTTGATTAAGTCAGCAACGCAATCAGCAGCCTCATCAGCCAAAATGCGCACTGCTTCGGCATCACACAGGCCATCTCCGGCAGCCATAGTGTCTTCGAAGTGCAACTCGGGAGAATCATCTTTGCCCATGGCAACAGCAATGCCGCCTTGAGCATATCGAGTATTGCAGTCATCTATATTTCCCTTAGTCAGGACAAGGACACTGCCCCGTTCTATAGCAAGCAAGGCAATATAAAGTCCAGCAATGCCACTGCCAACTATAATATAATCACAGTAATTCGTTTTCATTTTTCCGCCATGCCCAGTAATTTACTAATCTCTTTGTTGCCCTTGCCGCCCTCTCTGGAGAAGGGAAAACAGCTAAACCCTGGTTAACAATTTGTCTTCTCGTCTCGGCAATGGCCCTCCATTTCCAGCTTTCCATCTCTGTCAGACCAATTTCTCCCGTTTCAATAACACACACTACAGGCTTACCATTCTTCCTAATTGCCATTACGCTCTGCAAAAAGTTTGCTGCCAGTACTTTTTCCCATATATCATTGGGCAAAGGGTCATCATGAGTCAAGTTGGCAACTAAAATATCAGATCCGTCTTCATTACTAAGCCACTCCAGTAAGTTTATATCCACCACGGGTGTGCCTTGAAAAAGAGAGGCATCTATAGGATTTCTGACCCAATCCCAGAGTTCGGGGACTTTCTCTTTAAGCTTCCTTCTAAACTCCGCAGATAATTCTGGTAACTCAAAGCCTTCTTCCTCCCAGACATCGGCCGAGACCATGCTCTTCCCACCCCCACCCCCAGCAACGATTACCCTCCTGCCGGTGATAGGCGGCAAAAAGGTAAACGCGACAACCTGGTCTATTAGCTCTTGAAAATTACTGACCATAACGGCCCCATATTGCTTTAGCGCTGCTTGCCACACATTGATAGAGCCAGTTAGCGATGCAGTATGGGAGAGTGCCAATTTTGCACCCGTTCTACCCCTTCCTGCCTTGAGAACTATGACCGGCTTCTTTTTCGCAGCCAGTGCTAACGCCTCAACAAATTTCCTGCCATCTTTAACTCCCTCAATATAAGAAACAATTACCTTTGTTTCACTATCGTAGGTAAAATATTTTAATAATTCGGTCTCGTCAATGTCTGAGGCGTTACCATAGCTTATAATTTTACTGAAACGGACTCCTCTTAAAGCAGCGTAGCGGACAAACTCTCCAGCTCCCCCGCCGCTCTGAAAAAATCCTCCCACCACTCCACTTTCCCTGGGCAGCTCGTGATTAAAAGACAAACCTAACTTTGGGTAATAGATACCCATACAATTTGGCCCGAGAATTCTAATGCCCAACTTTCTCGCTTTTTCCAGGATTTCAAATTGAAGCTTTGTCTCTTTATCTCTTCCTGTCTCTTTCAGCCTGGCTGTAAATAGGTGGACAAGCTTGACATTTCTCTTGCCACAATCTTCGAGCAAAGACAACACACCTTCGGCGGGTATGCAGGAGATCACATAGTCCACGCTTGGCTCCGGGATTTCTGTTAGCCTGGGATAGACTTTAAGCCCAAGAATTTCACTTGATGTTGGGTTCACCAGATAAAGTTTGCCCTGGAAGCCATGGTCTACAAGAAAACGCGTGAATTGGTATCCCCCGGAAAAAGGGTTTAAAGAAGCCCCCACGATAGCAACACTGCTGGGAGAAAAAAGGCGGCCTAGAGAAAATTCTTCAGGCATAAATGTCAGAATATTCCCTTACCACTTTCCTCAACTTCTTGTTTGCCAAGTATACTGTTTCTAGCAACCTTCATTGTTGCTCCTGACTCTATTTTCAGAATTGCAGTATCTTCACCAAGCCTTTCAATTTGCCCATAAATCCCGCCAGCTATAATCACCCTGTCTCCCGGTCTCAGTTCCTTCGTCATTTCCTCGTGTTCTTTTTGTTGCTTTTGCCTCGGCCTGATCATCAAGAAATACATAACGGCAAAAATTGCTACCAAAAAGATAACCATTCCCCATGTTTCCATGATGTACCCTCCTTTAATTAATTATTTTTTAACCTCGCCTCCCAGCGACCAGGGACTTGTTTTCTCAATCTGGACTCTCGCTAATTGGCCCAGCCAATCGCCAGCATCTTCAAAGAATACCAGCTTATTACTCCGGGTGCGCCCAAACCATTTTCCACCCTTACTGCCTTCTACCAGTACCTCCACCTCCTTGCCTTGAAGCTGCGAATTAATTTCGCTAGCTATAGCTGTTTGAAGTTCTTCAATCTTATGGAGCCTTTCCTTCTTCACCTCAGCAGGAATGTTGTCTTGATATTCCCGCCAGGCAATGGTGCCAGGGCGAGGAGAATAAGCTGCCACATGAACAACATCAAACCCCATTTCCTTGACCAGAGATAGGCTGTGCTCAAATTGCTCTTCTGTTTCGCAGGGAAAGCCAACGATTATATCTGTGCTCAGGGATATTTGAGGGACCTTGCGGCGAATGGTGTGAACAAGTTCTCTATATTGTTCCACGGTATATCCTCGCCTCATAGCCCTCAGTATATCATCATCACCAGCTTGAACAGGCAGCTCCAGATGTTCACAAACTTTGTTTAGAGAAGCTAAAGTGTCAATGAGCTTCAAGATTACATCCTTGGGATGATTTGTCAGGAAGCGAATCCTGGCAAGCTCATCAATGCTGCTTAATTCGTTCAGCAAATCAACAAGGTCGGGATGCCCCTGCAAATCGTGTCCGTAAGAATCAACATTCTGCCCCAGCAAGGTTACCTCTTTTATGCCTCGCCTTACTAGCTCCTCCACTTCACAGACTATGTCCCTCCGAGAGCGGCTCACCTCTCTTCCTCTCCTGTAGGGGACAATGCAATATGAACAAAAATTATCACAGCCCTGGATGATGGGAATAAGAGCGCATGGCGAGGGAGCCATCCAACCGTCATTGCGCGCATAGCGAAGCAATCTCTGCTCAATAGGCGTGCCTCGCCTCTCACTCCAGGCAATTAACTCAGGGTAATCACCAGACTTAAATAGTAAGTCAACGTGAGGAAATCGTCTCTTCAACTCTTGGGTGTCGGAATCGACCAAACATCCGGTAACAAGTATCTGGAGATTGGGATGTTTATTTTTCAGGCCTTTCAATAAACCCAGGGTGCCCAAAACCTTATTCTCAGCGCTTTGTCTTACCACGCAGGTGTTGAGAACCACTAAATCGGCATTGGAAAAAGAAGTCGCTGCCTGATAGCCGGCAGAATCTAAGTAGCCAGCTATTTGCTGGGATTCTGCCTTATTCATCTGGCAGCCGATGGTCCAAATAAAATAGCGCGGCATAATGCTATTGCCTTCCCCCCTATGTTGGTTATAAGGCTGTTTAATTTTTGTTTCCTGTTCAACTTTGGGCATTTCGGTTTCCACCAATTATAATTTAAAATACCTAATTAAGGAAAACTAGCGTAGAATATAAAAGCTGAGATGGGATTTTAGTCTCTGGCGAATATTCTGCTCAATTGTGCACTTGCAGTCGTAAACCGTAAATGCCCAGAGTGATTAAGCGAGCATGACTCGAGCATCAACCACCATATAGCCGTTAGTTCGCTCCAAGATTTTTACTGGATTAAGATCTAGTTCGGTTATCTGGGACTGGTCTTCTACCATAGCTGAGATCCTCAGCAGGAGTTCCTCAATGGCTTTTATGTCAGAGGGTTCAGACCCTCGCCAGCCTTTGAGAAGCTGATAAGCCTTGACCGAGCGTATCATCTCCTGAGCATCGACATCGGTCAAGGGATGGATCCGGAATGCAACGTCTTTAAATAACTCAGCATAAATCCCACCCATGCCGAACAAGATCAGTGGGCCAAAAGAAGGATCCTGGGTTACACCGACGATTACCTCGACCCCCCGAGATATCATTTTCTGAACGACCACCCCTTGCATCTCATCTTCCCTTCCCAGGCTGACCAGGCGCTCGCTAATCTGGATAAAGGCCTGCTCCACCCCCCTCTGAGAGTGGAGACCAAGAATTACACCGCCAACCTCTGTCTTATGGGTTATAGTGTCAGAAAGAAGCTTTACGGCAACGGGGAAACCGATTCCCTTAGCTACGTTTGCCGCCTCCTCGGCAGTTCTAGCCGACTTTGACCGCACCATGTGAATGCCATAGGAGTCGAGAAGTTCAGTGGTAGATGTAGCATCGAGCCACAAAGGTCGAGCCTTGCCTCTCTCTAAAGCAGTTTTGATTATCTGTCCAGCCTTCTTTTTATCAATACTTCCCAGCTCTGGAATTACGCCCTTGGGCCTTTCCAGCCAATCGCTATATTCACAAGCTTTGGCGAGCGCAGTAGCGGTAGCCTCCGGGAAGGTAAAAGATGGGACATATCCTTCTTCCCGGGATCCTAGTTCGATGGAGGCGCCACGCGAACCCATGAATGAAGCTACAAGTGTCTTGCTTTGTTGGCGAAATCGCGGGACCGCCTCTCGGATAGCCCTAGCTACTGCTTCAGGCTGTGTAACTATCGGAGGGATGAAAATAACGATCACGATGTCTATGTTGTTATCTTGCGCCAAAAGCTCAAGTGCTTGACCATATTCTTCGGCGGTAGCTCCAGCAGTCATATCGATGGGGTTGCTAAGGCTGGCTCCAGGTGGTAGGAAGTTCTTAAGCTCCGAAAGAGTCTTGTCTGAAAGAGTTGGCAGTTCAAGGCCCCTGGCAGCACAAGCATCGGCAGTGAGGATTCCAGGACCACCACCATTAGTGAGAATAACCACTCTTCTTCCCGGAGGTAGAGGTTGGTGAGACAGCAAGCTGGCCACGTCGAAGAGCTCTTCCAGCGTATCCACCCTGATTATCCCAGCTTGCCTGAACAAGGCTTCGGAAGCTACCTCAGCAGTTGCCAGTGCTCCGGTATGGGATGCAGCAGCTCTGGACCCAGCCGGAGTGCGTCCACTTTTTACGGCTATTGCCGGCTTGGTAGCCGTTACGCTGCGGCCTATGCGAGCAAACTTCATGGGATTGCCGAAAGATTCCAAATAAAGGAGGATGACATCAGTGGCGGGGTCTTCTTCCCAGTATTGTAGCAGGTCATTACTAGATACGTCGGCTCTGTTTCCCATGCTGACAAAAGTGGAAAGGCCAATATTTAAGCTACGTGCATATTCCAATATGGCAAGTCCCAGGGCACCGCTCTGGGTGCAGAAGGCGATGCGGCCGGTGGGAGGAAAAACGGAGGAAAAGGTAGCGTTCATACTCACCTGGGGATCGGTATTGATGATTCCCATACAGTTAGGACCTACTAAGCGCATTCCATATTTGCGGGTTATTTCAAGCAGTCTATTTTGCCTATCCATCCCTTCCAGCCCACTTTCTCCAAAACCTGCTGATATAACCACGATCCCCTGTACCCCCTTCCGCCCACACTGCTCCACCACTTTCTCGACTGTTTTTGCTGGAACAATAACCACTGCCAGATCTACTCCCCCAGGTATATCAAGAACAGATGGATATGCTTTTACCGAGGCTACTACCTCAGCATTGGGGTTCACCGGATAAATGACGCCATTAAAGCTCTGCTGGAGCAGGTTACGGAAGAGCTTATTGCCAATAGTCCCTTCTCTGCGTGAGGCTCCAATGACAGCAATGGACCGGGGCCTGAGGAAAGCCATCAAGGAAGCTACAGTGGCAACCTTTTCCCGTTCAATAGACCTCTCCTCGACTACCTGGGTTGGGGCAAGGTTCAAAACGGAGCGATAAGCACCTTGTTCCAGTTCTTGAGTTATCTGGAAACCGCTATCCTCCAGCACCTTCATCATTTCCTGGTTATCAGCGAGCACCTCGCCTTCGAAAAGGCGGATGCCCTTTTCCCTTGCTATTATGGCCAGCTGCTCCAGCAGGTGAGTTCCAATGCCTTTTCCTTGGTATGCATCCTCTACTACGAAAGCCACCTCGGCGGCATCTTTTCTAGGAAGCCGCTTGTAGCGACCTACAGCAATGATTTTCTCTTCGCCATCTTCAACAATTGTTGCCACCAGGGCAAAGTCATTATCATAATCAACAGTGCAAAAACGTCGCGCTTCTTCCTTCGACATCTGCCTCAAGATATAGTGGAACCTGAGATAAACAGTATGGCTGCTCAAACGGTAAAAAAGAGCAAGCAGCTTTTCTTCGTCTTCTAACTGGATAGGCCGGAGATATAAGGTGGAGCCATCCTTCAGTACAACCGCTGTTTTGTATTTCTCTAAATCGCTACTAGAGGAGCTTGTTGTCATGTCACCTCACCAGTTGCTCTATTCGGGAGGATCAGGCCAATGTGGTTCTTATTAACATAACAAGGGATTACCCCTGCTGCTCGGCCCGTGGAGAGTGCACCTCATGCTTCCACCACTTCACCTTGGATTGTGGATTTGATGATACATCAGGTCCTCGGGAAAATCAAATCATTCACTCTCATTTCGGGATTCACCTGGTTTAGTTTTACTTTATACCTTCCCATCCTTCTTGCACCTAGCCAATGATTAGGTCGTCCAGAGGTCGCTTCGACACGTGCTCAGTGGATCATGTTTGGGTGAATTAAGTGAAAGCCACAACTGACAACGAGGTTGTGTCCAGTCATAGCGCTGGAATCATCTGAAGCCAGAAACACAACACAAGCCGCTATTTCAGATGGTTCGGCTATTCTCTTCAGGGCATTATTGTCCGTGATCTTACTCATCATTTCTTCGTATGAGATACCGGCATCGGCAGCCGAAACCTTCACCCAGTCCTCAAATTCTTGAGTCCGAGTAGCGCCAGGGCTGATGCAGTTAACACGAATACCGAATCTACCGGCTTCGATAGCCAGCGTTTCCGTAAAGCCGATTACGCCCCATTTGCTGGCGGCATACGGGCTTTCTTTGGGAACTCCAGATGTTCCCGCCACGCTGCTGATATTGATGATGTTGCCGCTCTTGCGGGGAATCATGTATTTAAGTGCCTCTCGAGAGCAAAACATAATCCCGGTCAGATTTATCGCCAAACTATCATGCCACTCCTTTAGATTCATATCGACTACATCAGCGTTATTAAAGGTACCCCTGGCAGCATTATTTACCAATATATCAATCTGTCCAAAGTCTTTGATAGTCTGGGCTACCATCCGCTTTACCTGCTCATGGTCAGAAATATCGGTTTGTATCGCTCTTGCCTTACCGCCTCTAGATTTGATGTCTTTAGCTGCCTGTTCCAATCTGGAGAGGTTACGAGCGGCTATGACCACGGCCGCTCCTTCGTTAGCCAAGGCTAGGCTAATGGCCTTCCCTATGCCAGTCCCCCCACCAGTAATAATAGCTACTTTATCTTTTAGTTTCATAGGTCCCATCCTCCTCAGTTGTTTTCAATTGCAGTCTACTTGTACCTGCCCCCAGGCCCGGTGGTGAAGTGGAATATAGGTCTATCTACTCTCCTGATAATCAATGGGCAGTGCTTCATTCCTTTTGGGATAAAGACCAGACAGCTTTTGATGAGTATATGCTTTTCGTCCTCCAACCATAATTCGACTTCTCCACACAAGTCCTGCGGATCTTCCCGATTAGTTCCCAGAAATGCTATGACTTCGTCAAAAGCGTGTGTATGAGCTTCAACTATGGGCTGTTCGGACCCTTTCCAGTACCAGACACATTCTACATAGAAGGCCCCTTTTATAACCTCGTCATCCAAATATAGCAAACGAGTGTGGTTACCAGCGGCTATCTCGGCAGCATCGCGTCTGTACGAAGGAGCCCCAAAGTCGGATTTTGCCCTAGTGATAATGTATTTCCCGTATTTCGCTTCCGCCATTTTATGTAATCGTCCTTCCTTGCTCAATAACCATACCCTAATATTCCCGCCAATTCCAGCTCATTCCCCCTTTGAACACATTTGCGTTCATTTCATTACTGATGAAGAGATTGGCTTCCGGGAAGCGTTTAACCATAGCGTAATAGAAACTGGCTACGTCCTTTGTTCTTGCCAGTTCCTCTTCAGTGGCGACAAGATAGTCCTTGGTGAAATCGAATGAACTCGAGTCGAAGGGCATTCCCGGTTTCTGATGGCCAGGAATTGTTACCTCAGCATCCAGTTTTTCCAAGCGCTCAATATCCCGTATCCATTGCTGTCGTTCTTCGGCAGTAAGCTCGCACGTAAAAGGATGTGCTTGGTTGAAAAGAACATCGCTGCCGACCAGAGTCCGTATTGAAGGAATCCAGACTACTGTGTTGTATTTCATGTCCCCCATCACTTCGGGGATAACCTCGATACGTTCCCCTTCCAATTCGAAGTAGTTCTCGGTGAGAGATTCGATTTTGGCTGTCTTTCTGGGTACGTTTATAACTCCTATCACTTTTTCCCAGTGCTCTATTTTGCCAAAAAACTGTTTGTTGATAACACGGGCTACTGAAGGGAGCGCTACAACCCGGGCTTCCGGGAAGGCTTCTGCGATAGTGCCCACTCCAAAGTAGTGGTCGGGATGCGCATGGGTAATGTAAATCGTCTTAAGATATCTGCCCGTTTCCAATATTTCTGCGATTACTCGGTGGGCATTTGACAACGTCCACTGTGCATCGATGAGAAAAGCATCAGTTTTACCTGTCACGATTACGGAGGCAACTTCGAAACCACTTTCGTCGCTGAAGAAGACCTTTGTTGCCAATGAGTTCCGCCCATGCGTATTAAGCCTAACCTCCATAAGCTATCTCCTTCCTGACAAAGCTTTCTTCACTTCAAAAACAGCGGTTCAGATTGGAATAAGATGTCCTTTTTCAGTACTTGCTGACGCATCGTCTCCCTTCTCTTGTTTCTAAATAACATCCCAGGAATTCTTGGGACAGAGTAGCCCGAAGATTTGTTGTGGATAGTGTATCATACAACTGCTCCCGATCCGGCGACTCAGTTCTCAATCCAGCGACATTCTAATTTTCATATCTGTGCATAAGATAGTGTTGCTTGACGTCAGCTAACCGATGATTATCTCATCGAGGCGGCGCTTGGGTACATGGTGCACGCCTTCCCTGTCGCGCCAGTACTTGGTATCCCCGCTAAGGCCTATTGTCTCTATCACGACTCTTTCTCTTGGCTTGCCCAGAGCCAGGACAAGCAATATTTCGTATCGTGGGGGTATCCTCAAAGCTTTGCGAAGTCCTTCCTTTCGTATATTAGCAACAATACAGCCACCCAGACCCTTTTCGGTCGCCCCCAGCATGATACTTTGTGCCGCTATTCCAGCGTCGTAGTCGACAAAGCGGCTTATCTCTGTGTCCCCCAGAATAATAATGTACGCCGATGGCCTTTCCCCTTCGCCGGGACCAGACCAGCCTGTGAGATACGCGCCAAAGGTCAGATGTGGGAATATCAGCGAACTTCTTTGAGGCTCACAGGAAAGGATGTATTTAAGCGGTTGTGCATTCATTGCCGATGCCGAGTGTCTGGCAAGGTCAACAAGTTCTCTCAAAGTCTCAAGTTTTATGTCAACTTCTTCATAAAACCGCCGGTAGCTTCTGTTCTTTAATATTAAATCTCGTATCATCTTGAGCCCTCCTTCCTGTCATTGCGAGCCCCTCTTTTCTTGTCATTGCGAGCGAAGCGCGGCAATCTCACTGCCCCCCGACGAGATTGCTTCGGCACTATCGCGTCTCGCAATAACTTTTGTGTCACCATTTCTGCAAATCACTAGCATTCAAGTTAGCTTCTTTTTTATTCGGTCAGTTTAAAAACTCCTGCCCCGCGGATTTTCCCTTCCTTGAGCAAAATTAAGGCTTCGTTGGCCTCTTCCAACTTAAATTCCTGGGTTTCCGGGACAATGGGAATTTCGGCAGCCAGGGGCAGAAACTCTTGGGCATCTCTTCTGGTCACATTAGCCACACTTTTCACTTCCTTTTCATACCAGAGATGCTCGGTGTAGTCTAATTCCGGAATAGGCGTTGCCTTGCGAATGGCATTTATGACCACCCTCCCTCCCTTTTGTAAATTTCTTAAAGCTTGCCGCACCGGCTCCCCCACAGGAGTAAAGTCGATGGCACAGTTGAGCTTTTCCGGGGGAGTATCACCCGTCGCTCCAATCCAGTCCGCCCCCAATTTCCTGGCTAAATCCTGATGCTCTTTCTGGTTGGGTCGGGTAAAGACAAAAACCTTACCATCGGGATATTTATATTTGGCAACCTGGATAACAATATGGGCGGAGGCTCCAAAGCCATAAAGCCCAAGTACTCTGCCGTCTTCCATCCCTGAGAGTCTTAAGGCTCGGTAGCCAATTACCCCGGCACATAAAAGCGGGGCGGCCTTCACATCGGTAAAACTTTCGGGAATGGGATAGGCAAAGTCCTCTGATACTACGGTATATTGGGCATAGCCTCCATGGGCATCCTTCCCCGTCCACTCCGCTGTGTCACAGAGATTTTCCTCGCCTTTGAGGCAAAAGGAACAATGACCACAAGCCCAATTAATCCAGGCAATTCCCACTCTATCGCCTTTTTTGAACTTGCTTGCTCCCGGCCCCAAGCCTTCCACCCTTCCAACAATTTCGTGACCTAAAATCATGGGAAATCTTGAAGGAGAAACCCTGCCTTCAATTTCGTCAAGCTCGGTGTGACAGACTCCGCAGGCAGAGACCCTGACCAAAATTTGACCTCTCTCGGGAATAGGCTCGGGCAGGTCAACCAGCTCAAGAGGCTTTTCTTCGATTGGGGAGATTTTCTTGAGCACCATCGCTTTCATTTTTCCACCTTCCTTCCCCTTAGGCAGCAAAACATAAAGCTGCTTTTATGTCATACTACAGTGTGCACTAAAGCTATGATATCCCTTCATACCACAAAGACACTTTCATAAAGATTTTCCGAGATTTCGGCAAAGTTATCTCTATAAAGTTTCATCGTTTCGGGGAGATAGTCCAGTATGTCCTGCGCCGTTATCCCGTCCTCACCTTTATCTACTGCGGCGACATCGCCGGAAAATCCATGGATAAAAACGCCCATCCTCACTGCGTCCTCAAGGGCTAATCCCAGACCATACATGGCTGCAATAGTTCCCGTCAGGACGTCGCCGCTCCCAGCCGTGGCCATGCCGGAATTGCCGCTTACGTTGATGAAAACAGTCCCATCGGGATAGCCTATGAGGGAATGGGCTCCCTTTAAGATAATTATGGCATTGAGTTCCCTGGCCGTGCGTTGCAAAACATCTACCTTGTTTTTATTTATCTCGCTTATCTCCATTTTGGTAATTCTGGACATCTCGCCCAGATGCGGTGTAAGTATCGTTGGCGTTTTCCTCTTTTTTATTTTTCCTAAATCTTCAGCAATGGCAGTAATTCCATCGCCATCTATGAGCAGAGGCGTGTTAATGTTGGGGGTTAGCTCCCGCACCAACTCTTGTGTCTCCCCGGCTAAAGAAAGACCGGGACCCAGTACCACCATATCCACCATTTGGGAAAATTCTAAGAGCTCACCCTTGTCTTCCAGTGCTATACTCCCTGAAGGCGTCTCCTTTTGAGGAAGAAAGACAACCTCACTTCCCTTGCTTGCCAGGAATGGTGAGATGGATTTTGGTGTTGCCAGATAGGAAAGCCCACCCCCGGCTTTGAGGAAAGATAGGGCGGAGAAGTATGGCGCACCAAGATAATTTGGGGAGCCGGCAATAAAGAGAGCCTTTCCATAGCTGCCTTTATGGGTATCTCTGGCTCTTTCCGGAAGCTCTACCGGATTATTGATTGCTACCTTTATGGCGTGGGAATTATAGAGATCAGGTGGGAAAGATATATGCGAAACATACAACTTTCCGCAGTGCTCATACCCGGGATAAAGCACATTCCCCAGCTTGGGAAGCCCGAATGTCACAGTATAATCCGCCTTTACTGCCACACCCATCACCTCCCCGGTATCGCCATTTATGCCCGAAGGAATATCAACGCTAAACACTGTATTTTGGCTCTCGTTTATCAGTTGAATCACATCTTTGTATATCCCATTGACCTTTCGGACAAGACCTGTGCCAAATATGGCATCCACGATGGCATCACAATCAAGGAGCTCAAGTATTACGGAGTCGATTGCGCTGACCCGAGACATCTCTATGGGCATTCCGGATACTATTTCAAAGTTCTTTTTTGCCGCCCCTCTAAATTTGGTTTCATCATCTAGTAGAAAGACTTTTACCTCCCCACCATTAGAATGAATCTTCCTGGCAACAACAAGCCCGTCCCCACCATTGTTACCACCACCACAAAAGACAACGAATTTGTTGTTCTCTATGCCGAATTCCTGCAACATGACGAAATACACTGCCTGCCCGGCGTTCTCCATCAAAAGGTCTTGCGAGATGCTAAATTCTTCCGTAGCACGCCTGTCCAGGTCTTTCATTTCATCCACCTTAGCTACTTTCATTTTCACCCCCTTGTCGGCGATTGCCTGCAAGTTCATATTTAACTATGGTCATAGAGTCCTCAACTAGAATGGTACCTCACTCTTGAGAGAAAGCACAAGGGTGACACACAATCCAGCAGATATATCACTACCCTCAAACAAGTGACTTTATTACTTTGGGCTATCCCGACAGTCTGAGACATGTGGTAGCCTGACAGCTACTGTAGCAGTTCAGTAGAATTCTACGGGCTGAAAACTGGCGGCTGACAATTACCGATAGTATAATACACCTGTTCATAGGTTGGCTAACATGGGAAAGAAAATTCGGATAAGAGCGGGGACGATTGAAGCAGAGGCTGAGCTAAATGATACCAGGACGGCTCAAGCAATCTGGGAAGCCTTGCCTATTAAGGGCCGTGTCAATCTCTGGGGAGACGAAATATATTTCTCGATTCCCCTCAACCTTAAGTTAGAGGCAGGGCAAGAAGTGGTAAGCATAGGAGAGTTGGGCTATTGGCCTGACGGCAATGCGTTTTGTATCTTCTTCGGTCCCACTCCTGTAAGCCAGAGAGATGAAATTCGCCCGGCGAGCCCGGTTACTGTGTTCGGGAAGCTTATCGGCGACACCACTGTATTCAAAAAGGTAGCCGGAGGAACGGAAATCACCATCAGGAGCAGGGAATAGTCTCCTGAATATCCTTTAGGAGGTAAGGACGTTGGAAAACAAAGCAGAGACTAAGCAAGTACTGGTCATTTTAGGTAGTCCGAGGAAAAAAGGAAATAGCTCCACCTTAGCAGCCCGGATTTCCCGAGGGGCAAAATCCGCTGGCGCAGAAGTGGAAACTTTATTTCTTCAAGACCTGAAAATTAGTCCCTGCAGGGGTTGTGACACTTGCCAAAAGCATGATAGCAAAGGATGTGCGAACAAAGATGACATGCAAGAAATATACCCGAAGTTAATAAAGGCAGACGCCTGGGTCATTGCCAGCCCGGTTTATTGGTTTACAATGTCCGCTCAGACAAAGATATTTATGGATCGCTGTTACGCACTCCCTGCTTATACAAGGAATCCTTTTGCTGGCAAACGGATCGCCATCGCAATGAGTTACGGGGGTGTTGATCCGGTCAAATCCGGGTGTGTGAATGCATTGCGAACATTTCAAGATGCTTTTCGTTTCACAAGATCAAAGATCGTTGGTATGGTGTACGGCAGTGCGATGAAGGCCGGTGAAATTGAAAATAATGAAGCATTGATGCGGGAAGCTGAAGAACTGGGGAAACTGCTGGTGAGCCGTTAATTGGACAACAATGTCTAATTTAGGTATGATGCCCCAGAATTTTTGAGGCCGCTGGCGAAATCTTCTGCTTGTTTTAAGTCCTCGGCATTGGGCCTGCCCTTGTTTACTCCACCAACGAGCTTAGTTACCCTGTATGTATCAAGTCCCCGACAAGAAAATTCACCGATAATATCGAAACCTTTTCGTTGCAGTTTTTCTTTCAGCGGTTTATCGAAATTATGGATAAACTGTATTTTCCTTAGTCCACTTGTCGAAAAAATGAACGCTTTTTTGTTTCTTAGCATGGGTAGCATATCGACAAAATCTAATAGACTTTTATGATGTTTGCCAAAATAAATCCCTGAGCCAAAACCAATTAAGTCATACTGCTCAGGCATACTTGCATCCACTTGCTTCATCTGCAACAAGTCGGCATCAAGAATATTTGCCATTACCTTAGCAACTCGTTCAGTATTGCCATGGTGCACGGAGATATAGATTATTAGAGCTTTCATTATTTGTTGTCTTCCCTATTTCAAGTTTAAGTTTGACGGCAAAAGTTCTCCCGGACTGGAACCAACTAACTATTGCAGACAACCAGTGATGGCGTATTCCCAGGTTTCCAATATAGGCGCGCAACGCAACAGGCTTGTCACATATAAGAGCATCGCAGCTTCCGGTTGGGTTACCGGCTCAAAAGACTTGACACAGCAAGTACAGATGTAATATCCAGCTTAAATCCCGGCCCCATGCTGGTAGACAGGAACGCGCTTCTGATATATTGCCCTTTAGCCCCACTGGGCTTTGCTTTAACAATAGCTTCGATCGCCGCTGCCAGGTTCTCCAAGAGCTTGTCTTTATCAAAACTGATTTTGCCAATGGGCAAATGGATAATAGCTGTTCTGTCTAAACGAAATTCGGCTCTACCTTTACGAGCTTCATTCACAACACGAGCTAGATCTTGAGGCGGTACTACGGTGCCAGACTTGGGATTGGGCATCAAACCTCGCCGCCCTAAAATTTTACCGAGCTTGGCTACTTTAGGCATCATATCAGGGGTGGCAACAGATACATCGAATTCAAGCCAGCCACCTTCAATTTGTTTAATAAGCTCATCTGCTCCAGCATAGTCAGCACCTGCTTCCTCCGCCAACTTTATCCCCTCACCTTGGGTAAAGACGAGCACTCGTGTCTTCTTCCCCAGTCCATTAGGCAGTAGAATTACACCACGCACCTGTTGGTCAGCACTGCGGGGATCGACTCCCATCTTCAAATGGAGCTCGACGGTCTCATCAAATTTGGCGTAGGAAACCTTCTTAGCTAATTCGATCGCTTCTTCAGGAGAATAGGTCCTTGACTTATCTACGAGTTTATTAGCTTCCTGGTATTTCTTACCATGTTTTTCCACTTACTTATATCCTCAAAAATTTATTCTACCTCAACTCCCATGCTCCGAGCCGTGCCAGCAACAATGCTTGCTGCCTTATCAATATCAGTCGTATTGAGGTCCTTCATTTTATTTCGTGCGATCTCATAAACTGTATCTTTACTTATCTTGCCTACTTTCTCGCTTCCGGTATTACCGCTACCCTTTTCTATTCCCAAAGCGCGCCGTAATAGATCAGAAACAGGCGGCATCTTGGTCACAAAGATAAAGGAGCGATCCTCATATACAGTTATCTCAGCAGGAATGATGAAACCTTCTTGAGAAGCAGTTCGTTCATTATATTCCTTACAAAAAGCCATGATATTAATACCGTGTTGCCCTAAAGCAGGTCCCACAGGTGGTGCCGGAGTAGCTTTACCTGCAGATATCTGCAACTTAATGACCGTTTTAACTTTCTTCGCCATTACTGATTCTCTCTTTCATTGCGTTCTGGGTTCCTACTCAGGTGTTATATCTTTTCTATCCCCAGGAGATCTAACTCCACAGGCGTTTCCCGGCCGAAGAGCGATAGTAAAACTATTGCCTTACCTTTGTTCAGATTCACTTGCTCCACTTTGCCTATGAAGTCAATAAAAGGACCACTCGTTACACGTACACTATCTCTTTCCTTAAAAGTCATTTTAACCTCGGTAGGAGCTTCTTCCATGCGTCGCAGTATGGCATCCGCTTCCTGTTGAGGTAAAGGAACAGGTTTGGTACCAGCACTCACAAAGCCAGCGACCCCAGGGGTGTTGCGTACCATATCCCAGCTATGCTCGTCTAAGCTCATATTTACCATGATATAGCCCGGGAAAGCTTTTTTAGTCATCGTATGCCGCTTTCCAGCTTTGATTTCAATCTCTTTAGTTGTGGGTATCACCACATCAAATATCTTATCGCCCACATCCATATATTTGATACGCTGTTCTAAATTCCTCCTGGCCTGCTCCTCATGACCGGAAGAGACGTATAATAAGTACCATTCTCCATCAACCATTGATTATTAACCACCTACAAGCAAAAACAAATTTGTAAAGGCCAAATCCAAAGCGCCTAGAATGCCTCCCACAATAGCACACACAATGAGCACTAAAATACTCAACCTCAAGGCTTCCTGCCTTGTTGGCCAGTGCGCTTTTCGCAGTTCAGCCATTACCTCGGGAAAGAAACTGAACCTCGATTTTTTAGCCGGAGCGGACTTAGCACTCGCTTTCTTAGCGTGAGTTGTCATAAGTTACTTTGTTTCTCGATGAACAGTATAGCCACGACAATGAGGACAATACTTATTCAACTCCAGCCGTTGCGGATCATTCTTCTTGTTCTTTGTCGTAGTATATGTTCTCCGCAAACATTGACTGCAAGCTAGGTGGATAATTACGCGTAAATCGCCCTTCTTTTTAGCCACGTCTATTTAAAAATTTACAAAGTGCGTAGGAGTCAATATTTATGATTTATGCAATAACCTTGCTAATCACGCCAGCACCGACTGTCCTACCACCTTCCCTGATAGCAAAGCGTAATCCCTCCTCCATAGCCACGGGGTAAATGGTCTTAATCTTCATGTGAGTCAGGCTGTCACCGGGCATAGCCATCTCCACACCCTCAGGAAGAGTTATTTCGCCCGTAACATCCAGAGTTCTGATATAAAACTGGGGCTTATAACCATTAAAGAAAGGTGTGTGCCTACCGCCTTCCTCCTTGGTCAAAATATATACTTCAACCTCAGCTTCAGTATGAGGCTTGACCGTGCCTGGCGCTGCTAGCACCTGACCCCGCTCTATTTCATCTCGATCTATGCCTCGCAATAGCACTCCGACAGCATCGCCGGCTTCTGCTTCGTTCATGGTCTTATGGAACATCTCTAAGCTAACCACCACTATCTTCTTCGTCTCTTTTAACCCCACTATCTCTACTTCGTTACCGGCTTTGATCACCCCTCGTTCTATTCGGCCTGTGGGCACAGTCCCC
>Ga0315547_1000475_pt1 | contig 40054 bp, 37 predicted proteins | sample SalMarSW160240MG_2_FD_202542 | JGI IMG/M metagenome (GOLD analysis project Ga0315547, IMG submission 202542) | Salt marsh sediment microbial communities from the Plum Island Ecosystem LTER, Massachusetts, United States - Salt Marsh Sediment SW1601-240 ...
CCCCCAACTTTAATAGTACAGGCCCCCCAACCCCCCTGAAGGGGGGCTAATATTCTGTCTTTAGGTAGTTGTGTACTTGTGAGTAAAATTACCTCCCCTTTAGAGGAGAAGGCCGCGACAGCGGCCAGAGGGGCTATTTTTCTGATTTATATACCACTTTACCCCCTACAATAGTATAATCCACCCTTGTCTTCATTATTTCAGATTCGGGAATAGTCAGAAGATCTTTATCTGTAATAACGATATCGGCAAGGTAACCTTTTTTGATCATTCCTTTACGTTCTTCCATGAACTGGGCATAAGCCGACCCGAATGTATAATATTTAATAGCCTCTTCCATAGTCAGTTTTTGCTCCGGGAACCAGCCTTCATCCTCTTCACCAAGTCTGTTCTTTCTTGTAACTGCCGCATAAAGTCCCTCCATGGGATTAAGAGGTTCAACCTGGTAATCGGTTCCAAAAGCAAGAATTGAACCAGCATCTATAAGACTTCTCCATGCATATGCACCCTTACATCTTTCTATACCAACACGTTTCTCATAGAACCGTTTATCGGTGATGCAGTGTGTAGGTTGCATCGAAGGAATGACACCAAGTTGTGCAAATCGAGGTATATCAGATAATTGCAGAGTTTGGGCATGTTCATCACGATGTCGGCTGTCGCGTTTGCCGTTAACCTTTTGCGCCTTCTCATAAGCATTGAGAGTCCAGTTATTACCCTTGTCTCCAATCGAATGTACTCCGATCTGAAAACCAAATCTGTCGGCAGTCACGACCATATTCTCAAACTTATCATAAGGCATCATTGCAAGACCTGATGATTCAGGATTATCAGTAAAGGGTTCAAACATTAATGCAGTGCCTGAACCTATAGTACCATCAATGAACGCTTTAAGATATCCGAACCGGATCCAGTTCCCCGACCGGGGATATTTCTTTGATAATTCAGTATATTCTGACAGTAAGGCTGAATCGGCGGTCAGTGATTTCCCAATGTCAATCCTGCTGGTCAGAAGACCTTCATTGTAAAGTTTTTCATACATTCCAAAATCTGCATTTCCAGGAATCTGGATGCTAGTAACACCAAGTTCACTTGCTTCCTTAAGTGCCATAAGATACCCCTGCCATACTTTTTCTGCTTCCTCCCCGGGTGTCCTCTGAATCTTTACCGAACCTGTTTTGATAAGACCCTGGGCTTTTTCCTTCAGAATACCGGTAGGTTCACCTGTAGCGGGATCTTTCTGGATCTCACCACCGAAGGGATCGGGAGTATCTTTAGTTATACCTGATTTTTCAAGTACATAACTGTTTACAAGCACTGAGTGGCCGTCAGCCCGGCTGAGAATAACAGGATTATCCGGAGACACACTGTCTATAAGATCCTTTGTGGGCCATTTTTTCTGAATGAACATTTCATGTTCCCAGTGACCTCCACGGATGAGCTCTCCGGGTTTTGATCTTGCCACCTGTTCCTTAACCTTTTCTGTAATAACAGATGGATCAGTGGTATATCTGAGCTCTACATAATCAGGATCAAGCGGTCCGAAATGAACATGAGCATCATTGAATCCGGGAATCACCAGTCTTCCTTCCGCATTAATCACATCAGTTGCTCCTTCTTCAATCATTCCGGAAATCTTTTTTGTTGTACCTGCAGCAATAATGATTTCACCTTTAATTGCTATAGCCTCTGCTACCGGATTAGTTTCATCGATCGTGAGAACCTTGCCATTGATAATCACCAGGTCGGCTTTTTCTTTTGAATTACAGGCAGTTGTCAGTATCATAACAAAAACTGATAATGTGATTGATACTTTTTTCATTTTTTAATAATGGTAAGCTTTGTACTTTGGTTTAATTAGTATAAAGATATAAATTCGTACCAATTTAACATAACATTTAACGAAGTGCAGATTGACATGAAAAAATTACTTTTGTTCTGTTATATTATGATTCTTTTTATTTTTGGTTGTTCTCATTCAACAACCCCATGGAAAAGAGAACGCCAGATAAAACCTTACTTAAAAAATAGAAGTTACTGGCAATATAAAGGTAAGCCAGTTTTACTTCTTGGCGCCACTGATAATGATAACCTTTTTCAGAATGGGAACCTGCAAACTCATCTTGATAGTCTGAAAAAAGCCGGAGGAAATGTAATCCGTAACACGATGAGCGACAGGGATCCGGGCAACATGCATGCTTTCTACCTTAATACTGACGGCAAATATGATCTTAACAAATGGAACGATATATACTGGCAATGTTTTGAAAATCTCCTTAAGCTTACATGGGAGAGAGATATCATTGTCCAGATCGAAGTGTGGGACAGGTTTGATCATTCCCGCGATCCCTGGAAAAAAGATCCTTTCAATCCTGCAAATAATATTAATTATTCATTTGAAGAATCACGATTAGACAGCGTTTATCCCTTGCATCCCGGTCAAAATGTTCAACCTTTCTTCTTTACCGTACCAGAACTGGATAATAATATTGTACTGCTTAAATATCAGCAATTGTTCGTTGAAAAACTTCTTTCACTCTCTCTTAAGTACGATAATGTGTTGTATTGTATTGATAATGAAACGAGTGGCAAAGAGGATTGGGCAATATACTGGGCAGATTATATCAGATCGTGTGCTGAGGGAAAGGATATATATATCACTGAAATGTGGGACAACTGGGATGTTAAATCAATGACGCATAAGAGGACAATTGATAATCCCGACAGATACGGATTTATTGATATATCTCAGAACAGTCAGATAACCGGGATTGACAACTGGGAAAATGCACAATATGTTTTTAATTATACAAAAATGAATCCCAGGCCGGTAAACAGCACAAAAATATATGGCAGTGACAGTGGAAGCTGGCTTAATCGTGGTATTACAACAGAGCACGCAGTTAATACATTCTTTCGCAATATATTAGGAGGATTTGCCTCAAGCAGATTTCACCGTCCTCCGTCAGGATTGGGTTTGAGCGATTTATCTGCAAACTGCATAAAAACGGTAAGGAATATCGAGACCATAATAAGGTTGTGGGATGTCGCACCGAAGATGGACCTATTGAAGGTGGAAGAAAATGATGAAGTATATATGTCGGCAAAAGAAGGAGAGTATTATCTTATTTATTTCGCGACCAGTGGTACTGTTCATCTGGATCTCAGCAAACATGGCAATGACTTTGCATTAAGATGGATTGACGTTGAAGAGGGTGAATGGAGAGGAAAAGCAAAGATAGCCGGAGGCTCGGTTGTGGACATAGAAGGTGAAAGTGGTTCTGTTGCAGTTATATCAAAATAGAAAAAAATGAATATTGCTTTGATTGGTTATGGTCGTATGGGCCATGAAGTTGAGTCAGCAGCCCTCATGCGTGGGCATTCTATTAAACTTATTGTTGACCAGGATAATACGTCAGATCTTAATGAGGAACATCTTCGGGGTATTGATGTTGCCATTGAATTTTCATCACCGGATGCAGCTTACAAAAATATAGTTACCTGCCTGGGACTGAAAGTCCCGGTTGTTTCCGGAACAACCGGCTGGTTGAAGGATTTTGAAAAGGCTAGAGAGGTATGTGAAAGTAACGGAACTTCATTCATACATTCATCTAATTTCAGCATAGGTGTAAATATACTTTTTAGATTAAACTCAGAGCTTGCAAGTTACATTAGGTATTACAGGGAGTATTCGCCTCTGATTGAAGAGATCCACCATGTAAAAAAGCTTGATGCTCCGAGCGGCACAGCTATCACACTGGCAGGGGAAATAACACGTCAGCACGACAATTATATGGGATGGTGTTTCGAAAAAGACAAGGATGAGAATAACGTTCCCATACGGTCAGTTCGTGAAGGACTTGTACCAGGAACCCACACCGTGATCTGGGACTCGGAAATCGACACTATAAGCCTCAGGCATGAGGCAAAAAACAGGAAAGGTATGGCTCTTGGTGCAATTATTGCTGCAGAGTTTATCCGGCCAAGAAAAGGTATATTCACCATGAGTGATGTGCTGGGATTCTGATTATTATTTTTACTTTTACAGCTTCATAATTAGTTTAAAAAATGAGTGAGTTTTTCAATAAAAAATACCTGAGATTTGCAATAGCAGCGATAATTTATACACTTATTGTTATCTGGATTGGTAGTTACTGGTTGATTATAGGGCTGGCAGTTATTTATGATATTTACGTTTCAGAGAAGATTAACTGGACATTCTGGAAAAAACGTGAGGGAGATAACAGTACTTTTGTAGAATGGCTCGATGCTTTGATTTTTGCTGTAATAGCAGTTTCTCTTATTAATATCTTTCTTTTTCAGAATTACCGCATTCCTACAGGATCGATGGAGAAATCTTTGTTGATAGGTGATCATCTGTTTGTCAGTAAGTTAGCATATGGGCCTCGTATGCCAAACACACCCGTTGCCTTTCCATTCACACAGCATACAATGCCCATCACAAAGGGTAAATCATGGTCGGATATTATCCATTGGGCCTACAAGAGACTTGTCGGTTTGGGTAAAGTAGAAAACAATGATCCGATTGTCTTTAATTTTCCTGCAGGCGATACTGTTGTACTTGAAGAGCAGGAAACAAGTTATTACGAGATTGTCCGCCGGACTGCCAGGGAGTTGAAAGCAAGGGATAGCTATGGTAATCCGGGATACAGATCTGATGAATATTACCTTGAAATGGCCAGAAAGGAAGTATGGGACAGATTCAACGTGATATATCGCCCTGTTGACAGAAGAGATAATTATGTAAAGAGATGTATAGGTATTCCAGGCGACACCATAGCTATCAGATCCGGAGATGTTTTTGTAAACGGGAAACAATTGCCTGAAAATGATACCCAACAGACTACTTATGTAGTAAGTACGAACGGTACTACTATCAATCCCAGAGCGTTTGAACGACTTAATATTTCAAGATCGGATCAGAAAATGATTTCAGGCTCGGCTTATATATTACCACTTACTAAAGACAATGCAAATGCAATCTCGAAGTTTACAAATGTTACCGAGGTTTCACCTATTTATACAAGGGAAGGAGAATATGCACCGCATATTTTCCCTTACAGGCGCTCATATGGATGGAATGAGGACAACTTTGGACCAATCTGGATACCTGTAAAAGGTTCGACCGTCAGAATTGATACTTCGAATCTGTGTCTTTATGAAAGGATAATTGATGTTTATGAGAATAATGATCTCAGGATTGATGGCAGTACTATCTATATAAATAATGTTCCGGCTGGTAGTTATACTTTTAAAATGGATTACTACTGGATGATGGGTGATAATAGAAATAATTCGGCCGACTCGAGATATTGGGGTTTTGTACCTGAAGACCATATTGTGGGTAAACCCAAATTTATCTGGTTATCGCTAGATAAAGAGGCAAGAGGGCTAAAGAGAATAAGAATTAAGCGTATATTTATGAAAATCAGGTAATTATTTGACTTTATCCACGATAGCCTTAAATGCTTCAAGATGGTTCATTGCCAGATCTGCAAGGGTTTTCCTGTTAAGTGCAATTCCTTTCCGGTTGAGTTTGCCGATAAATTCGGAATAACTCATGTCATACTGACGTACACCGGCGTTGATCCTTTGTATCCATAAAGATCTGAAGGATCCCTTCTTTTTCTTCCTGTCGCGGTATGCATAACCCAAACCTTTTTCAAGAGTATTTTTTGCGACTGTAAAAACATTCTTTCTTGATCCGAAGTTGCCTTTTGTTTGTTTAAGGATTTTTTTCCTCCTTTTTTTTGATGCAACTGAATTTACTGATCTTGGCATAACTAATCTTTTTGAATGTCAGCGTTCCTCCTGTGGACTCTTTACTGCTGATCAATCTGTTAATACTATAAATTAATTTATCAAAGAGCTTAACATTATTTAAGTGCCAGCAGAAGTTTTATGTTTTTGGCATCTGCTTTATCAACCTGACCAAAGTACGTAAGATTCCTCTTGCGTTTTGTTGACTTCTTTGTCAGAATGTGACTCTTGAATGCATGCTTACGTTTGATTTTTCCTGTTCCGGTGAGAGAAAATCTTTTCTTGGCACCGGGATTAGTCTTCATCTTTGGCATTTCTTATTATTCAATATATTTTAATAATACTATTTCTTTTTCTTAGGAGATATGGAGATAATCATCCTTTTCCCTTCAAGCCTGGGAAGCTGATCAACCTTTCCGTATTCTTCAAGATCGTTGGCAAGGCGTAATAATAAAACTTCGCCCTTTTCCTTGAATAAGATTGATCGACCTTTAAAAAACACATAGGCTCTGACTTTTGCTCCATCTTCAAGGAACCTGATTGCATGTCTGAGCTTAAAATTGTAATCATGATCATCAGTATTGGGACCAAATCTTATCTCCTTCACCACAATTTTTGCAGTTTTTGCCTTTATTTCCTTTTGTTTCTTTTTTTGTTGATAAAGAAACTTCTGATAATCAATGATTTTGCAAACCGGGGGATCAGCATTAGGGGAAATTTCCACAAGATCGAGTTCCATCTCATCTGCCAGACTGAGGGCATCCTGGATACTCATAATTTTTGGTTCTATTTCTTCACCGACAACTCTGACCACTTTTGCTGTGATCCGGTTGTTAATTTTGTGAGCCGGTTGGTTAAACATGCCACGGCTGCGCCTAATTGGTCCGGTTATAGCTTTGTCCTCCTTACTTTCGTTAATACTTAAGTTTTGTTAACTCTGCAATCAGTCTGCAATCTCTTTCCTGATTTCGGTCTTTATGAAATCAACAAATTCATCAACCTTCATGGTCCCTTTATCACCTTCTCCCTGTTTACGTACTGAAACTGTCCCTTTTTCAACCTCTTTTTCACCTATGATCAGAAGGTACGGAATTCTCTTTAATTCATTATCCCTGATCTTCTTACCGATCTTTTCATTCCGGTCGTCAATCAAGGTGTAAATATCGGAATTATTTAGAATTTCCAAAACATTTCCGGCATATTCATTGAATTTTTCACTTATGGGCAGGATAACAGCTTTTTCAGGAGCGAGCCATAGAGGAAACTTACCGGCAGTATTTTCAATCAGTATGGCTACAAACCGTTCCATGGATCCGAATATAGCTCTGTGGATCATAACCGGCCGGTGTTTCTGATTATCGCTTCCATTATAAGTAAGTTCAAACCGCTCAGGAAGATTATAATCAACCTGGATGGTCCCGAGCTGCCATTTCCTGCCAATGGCATCCCTGAAGATAAAATCGAGTTTAGGGCCATAAAATGCTGCCTCTCCAGGTACAATAGTAGTCTCAAGGTTTTTTTCGCGGGCAGCAACGATTATATCCTGTTCTGCTTTCTCCCAGTTTTCGTCGGAACCAATATATTTCTCCTTATCATCAGGGTCCCTTAAAGAGATCTGAGCAGTGAAGTCATTTAAATTCAGTATTCTGAAAACATAAAGGACAAGGTCTATAATGGTTTTAAATTCTTCCCTCAGCTGATCGGGTCTGCAAAAATGATGCGCATCATCCTGCGTAAAACTTCTGACCCTTGTAAGTCCGTGCAGCTCACCACTTTGTTCATACCTGTAAACTGTACCGAATTCCGCCAGTCGTACCGGCAGGTCCTTATATGAGTGCTGTGTGGCATTATATACTTCGCAGTGATGAGGGCAGTTCATTGGTTTCAGCATAAACTGTTCGCCCTCCTGTGGAGTGGACATTGGCTGAAATGAACTGGTGCCGTATTTTTCATAATGACCTGAAGTTTTATAAAGGTTTACATCACCAATGTGAGGTGTGGTAATAATTCTGTAACCTCTTTTACGAAGCACATTTGTGAGGAATGTTATCAGATTCTGCCTTATGTCTGATCCTTTGGGAAGCCATAGCGGCAATCCCATTCCCACTCTGGGTGAAAACGTAAATAGCTCAAGCTCTTTGCCTATCCTCCTGTGATCCCTTTTCTTTGCCTCTTCCAGGAAAGCTAGATAATCATCAAGCATTTTTTGTTTCGGATATGTAATTCCGTAGATCCTTGTCATCATTTTACGGTTCTCATCACCTCTCCAGTATGCACCGGCAACACTGAGAAGCTTTATGGCCTTAATTGGTTCAGTGGAGGGCAAATGAGGCCCGCGGCAAAGATCAGTGAATCCGCCATGGGTATATAATGATATTATGCTATCTTCAAGTTCACTTATAAGTTCAGTCTTGTATTCATCTCCCTTCTCTGTGAAAATATCATGAGCCTCTTTCCTGGTAACTTCCCTTCTTATAAAAGCAGTATTTCTGGCTGCCAGCTCCTTCATTCTTTCTTCAATTAAAGGCAGGTCAGCATCCGTTATAATCCTGTGATCACCCGGATCAACGTCATAATAAAATCCGTTTTCAATAGCCGGTCCAATACCAAATTTTATACCAGGATAGATCACTTCCAGAGCTTCAGCCATAAGATGTGCGGAGGAATGCCAGAAGGCATGCTTTGCCTCTTCATCTTCCCATTTATGCAACTTCAGGGTAGCATCGGTATTTATGGACTTTGTAAGATCATAAATAACACCATTGACAGTTGCACAATAGACTTCTTTTGCAAGTCTGGGACTGATCTCTTCTGCAATTTCAAGACTTGATATACCGTTCCTGAATTCTTTTGATGATCCGTCAGGGAATGTTATTTTAATCATTATGTTAGTATGTAATTTTACAGGAGTGCAAAGTTAATTAATATTTTTTGATTTGATCTATTGAAAAAAAAGGGATCAGATGCAACATTCCCGCAATAAATCAGACCTTAAATTACTGGCACGTATTTTGGGTAGGTTATTTTGAACAATTAATAAACAAAACGATGAAAAAGATTATATACCTGACATTGGTTTTACCAGTAATCCTCTTCTCATGTGAAACGTCTCCCAGAGTATATTTTTCAGCTACACCCGGTGATCCGGTAGTAGGCGAGGAGGTCTGGTTTACAAATGAATCTCATAACTCAACAAGCTTTGAATGGGATTTTGGCGATGGATATATATCCAACGAAGTGCATCCGATTCATATCTACACAGTTTCAGGCACATTCGAAGTAGTATTGACAGCCTGGTCACGGACAGGTTTGTCTGATGAAGCATCGATGATTATTGATGTTAATATTCCGACACTTCTCGAGATTGAGGTTGTTGAATACTATGATGAATACACTGTTGCCGATGCCAATGTGAGATTATACCCGACCCTGATTGACTGGGAGAATGAGGCCAATATGGAATCAGAGGGCTTTACCGATGAAGACGGGATAGTCGTTTTTTCTCATCTTGGCCCTTATGTTTATTATGTTGACGTCTGGGAAACCAACCACGACAACTATACTTTAAAAGAAGAGGATATAGAATTTATCCGGACTTCGGAAGTAATTCCCCATAAAATCAACCGGTTTGTAGCCTGGGTTGACGTTGTTGATCATGGCAAGGGTGAGGGGAGAAGGGATAAAAGCTATGTCATTAAAAGGCTGGAAAGAAAGACAGATGACAGACCACAGCCTTCATACAGCACTGAAACGGATGACTGGAAAAAATTATTCGATAGAAGTATAAAGGTCAGGTAAGAATATTAAGTTCATTCTTATCTCCCGGGAAATGCTATTATGCCTTCGTACTTTGAATAACCTTTCTCTGTTCTTACTGACATTTCAGGATTCCTGGTTCTCCCCATTGCGGCGCATCCTAATTCTCCATTCCTGTTTATGGCTACAAACCTTTCACTGGGGTAAAAATCAGGATTCACTTTCCTGTACCGGTTGACGATCATTTGCAGGGCATCTTCACATGCCTGTTGAGGTGTTCGTCCTTCCTTCATTTTAAGCACAATATAATATGAAGAGCAGGACTTAATTACGTCTTCACCTCTTCCTGTGGCACCGGCAGCGCCTACCTCATTATCAACATACAGACCAGCCCCAATAATTGGAGAGTCACCTACACGGCCATTTAGTTTAAAGCTCAGTCCGCTTGTAGTGGTACAGCCGGCAATATTGCCATCCGCGTCAATTGCCAGTACATTGGTTGTCCCATAATTGTGTTCAAGATCCGAAACATTATGCAGGTATGCTTCTTTTTGCTTCAGGTTCTGGAGATGTTCCGGCAATCCCCAGTCGTCTGAAGGGCTCATCTCTTCTTTCCAGTGAAGCCATATCTTACGTGATTTATCAGTAAGGAGGTTTTCTTCAGTGAAGCCCCATGCCCTTGCAAACTCAAGTGCACCAGCTCCAACAAGAAGCACATGATCAGTATGCTGCATAACCAGCCTGGCAACCGATGAAGGTGTTTTAATGTTCTCAAGACAGGCAACGGAACCCGCTGAATATGTACTGCCATCCATAAAAGATGCATCAAGCTGTACAACGCCTCTCTCATTTGGCAAACCTCCGTAACCAACACTTGTATCCTCTGGATCCACTTCAATAACATTAGCAGCTTTCTCCACTGCATCAACAGCAGAGCCCCCATTCTTCAATATTTCCCATCCTGTCTCCATGGCATTCTGCCCTGTCTGGTTAGTATGACTTGTAATGATAAGGGGAGTAATACCCCTGCCTTTGTTCTGTAAAGCAAATCCGGGAAAGGAGCGAAAGACAAAAGCTCCGACACCAGCCCCCATGGTTTTAAAAAAGAAATTACGACGGGAAATAGAATTTTTCATAGTATGTCTAATATTTAAGATTAAATATGTTAATCAATATTTGGTTTATTCCTTATTTGTTTTAATTGCCGGATTGCACCAGGTAACGGTCAAAATTATGTTTTCATGTCAGGGAAACCTGATCTTTGAGCCAACCGGGGCGATCTCCCTGCAGGTTGGATCTGGATATTACGAATAAGTTATTACTATCTGCCATCAGGCCCGTCATAATTGTAGATAAGCCAGTTGAAAGATGCTGAACCGGCGTTATTGAGTTCGTTAAATGAGTATAATCCGATCCTGGTACCTTTCCAATAACCGAAACTTGTAGTAAAGTATTCTCCCAGGGGGGCGAAAGATTTATTATTTAAACTGTAATAGAATTGATTCTTATTATTTTTAATATCAAGCTGAACCTTAAAATAGATTTTTCTCGCTTTTATTGTTTTTTCTTCTGATACTACACCGTTCTTTTCAAAGAAAACATAGAGCTGACCATTTTTCTTTTGCACACCAATAAGGTTGTTATTCTTACCTCCCATGCTGCACAGACCTGCTTTTTGTCCTTCAGCTATGTCGTTTAAATCCATTTCCGTTATAGCTTCACCTGTAGTTCCCATAACTTTTTGTGTTATTGTATTCCTGGCTTTCATAAAATTTTCAGCTTTTAATGCTTTCAAAGTCAGCCAGCCTGATTTTTCGGTTAAAGACCATGCTCCGTTATCAGGATTATGGTTCCATTGCCACTGAAGATTTAAAGTTAGTGTGTTGAAATCATCAGTAGTTTGAGGTGCCGTTATTTTAAAATCACCTTTAATATCAGGTTTTTTCCAGACATATACCGGTTCACCAATCCCGTTACGATCGATATCCACACCTATTATTGGCCAGCCATCCTGCCACATAACAGGCTGAAGATGTACAACTCTGCCCATAGCTCCAGCGGATTGAAAATGATAGAACCACCATTGTCCTTCAGGTGTATCAACAAGTGATCCCTGGTGAGGACCATTAATATTAGTGCTTCCTCTTTCCAATATAACTTTTTTTTCATAGGGGCCAAAAATATTTTTTGATCTTAATACTGTTTGCCAACCTCGTTCCACACCACCTTCAGGAATACTAAGATAGTAGTAACCGTTTAGTTTATGGATTTTTGTTCCTTCTGCCACAGGTCCGGTATATACAGTCACACCCTCATCCAGCAACTGCTTTCCATCAGCGCTCATCTTATGAATAATAATCGGACCTGCACCCACCATACTATGTCCTAAGTAGGCAGTGCCGTCATCATCCCAGAAAGGACACGGGTCTTCCCATCTTGGGATTTCCTTGACAACCACCAGGGGATCCCAGGGGCCTTCCGCTTTTTCTGATGTACTCATAAATAAACCATCTCCGGGTGTGCAGAAATAAACCCAGAATTTATTATTATGGAAACGGATTGCAGGTGCCCAGGAACCTCTCCCGTATTGCTCATTTGTGCTGTAACCAGGAAAGTCAATATTATCATAAACACGTCCGACAATCTCCCAGTTTACCATGTCGTCTGATTCCAACACTGGCATACCCATAAAATGGAATTCAGAACAAACCATATAGTATTTCTCACTAACCCTTATTACATCAGGATCAGAATAATCGGCATTCAGTATTGGATTAATATAAGTATCATTTCCCTGGTCGCCCCACGATCCTGTCTTTTGTCCGTTTAAAAGATTACAGGTCGCAGAAACTGAAACGATAAGCAAAAAAAGTAATGTCTTCTTCATCTTGTAATTTATTGGTAATTAATACGAAATCTTAATTTCATTTACTACTCTACTGTTTTCTTTATTAAAGAGTTAAAAACCAGGGAATCTAGGATTTGCGTTTCCGGCATTCTCCTTTTTATATTCAAACCAGTTAAAATCTGCGACGGATGAACTTACCTTTCCGTTACTGGTCGCATAAAGACCTGTATAGACCCCGGTGAAGCCTCCCACAGTCTCTGAACTCAGGAATTTGGAATCTGCCCTGGTTATCTCTTTAAATATTTTATTATCCTGAGAATAAGAGAAAGAAAATGTGGAACGGGTTCCTGAAATTCTTAACTGAACAGGTCCGGGTTTCAGAATCACCTCATCTGACTCGTGAACGACAGATCCAAAACGCAACCTTGTTACAATCACTCTCCTTGAGCCGGATTTCTTAACAAGGAGATCAAAATGAGATCCGTTGTTAAGCAGTATAAGACCTGCCTCTTCGTTTGCTGATTTCGGATTGAACTCCAGTGAAGTCGTTGCAGTAAAGTACATATCCTGTATTCTTCTGCCTGTGAATGTTGGTGATTTATTGTCCTCTATTGTCTGTTCGGAACCTCTCAAACGCAGGTATCCTTTGCGCTGGCTAAGTGAATAATTTTCAGTAGCAGGGTATCTGATATAATTCCATTCCAGACCAAGCTTATCCTCATTAAAATCGATCATGGATGCATTTTCCGGGAATGGTTTCAGTGGCAGAGTTGGGCAGGTCATATTTATATTAACAGTACCATTCCCATTAACAACCGGCCAACCGTTTCTTGGCCAGGAAACCGGAGCCAGACATGTTTCCCTGCCTAGTATATGATGGGCTCCTCCTCCAACCGTACGGTAACCATGAAACACTATCCAGTATGAATCATCATGCGCCTGGACAATATCTGCATGGCCTGTTCCCTGTATGGGATTGTTTTGTCCTGCTGCATTGCAATGAGTCAGAATAGGGTTGGAAGGATTCGGATTATATGGCCCCCATATACTCTTGCTACGAGCAATCGTTTCTGAATGAGCTTCTTCAGTACCTCCTTCTGCAGCCATAAGATAATAAAAACCATCTTTCTTGTATATATGAGGGCCTTCCGGATAACGACCTCCTGTTCCATTCCATACTTTTCTTATCTCAGAAATTGCTTTTCCAGTTTCCAGATCTATCTCATACAATCCGAAAGTTGAGGAAACAATATATACACTTCCATCGTCATCAAAAAACATATCAGGATCAATCCCTTGAGCTTCAATCCAGACAGGATCTGACCATGGACCGGCAGGATCAGCGGCAGTTACATAAAAATTACCTCCTGTTCCTACGTTGGTCGTGATCATATAAAATGTACCTTCATGATAACGGATAGTTGTGGCGAAAATATTCAGGCCTTTTGCCAGTTGAGTCGGGCGATCTATACAATGACCTATCTGTTTCCAGTTCACGAGATCTTTGCTGTGGAACACCGGCACACCGGGAAAATATTCAAATGTGCTGCAGACCAGATAATAATCTTCACCGACCCGGCAAACACTTGGATCCGAATAAAAACCCGGTATTACAGGATTATTGAATGTGACTGGTAGATTTTGATCTGGCAGTGCACTAAAAGCATTTCTACCAAAATTGAAAGATGGTGGTTGTTTAGCTGTAATTCGGTTTGGCTTCTGAGCAATAAGTTCGGGCTCGGGCTCAATTGCCAACATAAAAACAATAAAAAAGAAAAATCGTTTCATTTTTAATAATGTTAATATTATTGTAAGGTTATCTGTTCCCTCAGCCATCCGGGGCGGTTAGTGGTTATTCCTTTTACGCCTAATGAGATTAAGCGTTTTGACTCATCAGGATCATCGACTGTCCATGTGAAAAGCTCGAGGCCAAGTTCTTTAACCTTGTTAGCAACTTTCTCATTTATAATATTATAGCTTAGGCTCACTCCCTGTAATCCTGCTACTGGAACCAGATTAAGATTTTTTTCAAGAAGAAGTCGATTGCTGCATAGCCAGTAACAGGCATTATCCGGGAATGCCTTTCGGGTTTCAGTAATAGTTTGAAAATCGAAACAAATGAAGACAAACCGTTTGTTCTGGCCATATCTGCTTATTTCCTCCTTGAGATATGGCAAAACCTCACTACCGCATTTGAGCTCAACAACCAGTTCCTTGCCTTCAGGGATAGTGTTTATGACTTCATAAAGGAATGGTATCTTTTCACCTCTATATTTCTCATCTTTAAAAGATCCGGCATCCAGCTTCCGCAGTATCTGCGAGCTGGTTTTCTTAATTGAATAATCTTCACCGGTGGTTCTTCTGGTGTTTTCATCATGAAGGCACAATACTTTATTGTCTCTGGAAAGGTAAATATCCACTTCAACAGCATCGGCTCCAAGTTCCCAGGCAAGAGTGGCTGATACTACAGTGTTTTCGGGAGCTAAATATGAGGCTCCCCGGTGCGCAATGATCTGAACTTGAGCTGGTAACATATAGAAAATAAATAATAGAAAAGATGAAAGGATAAACAGTTTTTTCATATGATAATAATTAATGATTGTCAGCGAACAGGTAATCTGTCGCCCAGTACATTCATGAGGTCATTTTTAACTATGCCGGTCCATATTTTATATCCATCTGCATTCAGGTGTAATTTATCCGAAACAAATAATTCCTCCCTCGGTTTACCATCTTTATTAATAAATATATGAACTGTACGGATATAATAAGTATTACGGGTTTTTTCACAAATATTTCTGATCAGGTTATTTGCTCTATTTATCTCGGGCCATACATTCCAGCGTGCGGGAGTGGGAGTGATCCCGATCCAGAACACAGGTGTATCCTTATGCTTTCTCCTGATAGTTTTCAATACAATCCTGTACAGGTTCGCAACCTCATCAGGACTTTTATCTTCAGGGCTGCCTGATATATCATTGGCAATGAAAAGCACAATGGCACTACACTCGTGGGGATTGATTATCCGATCAGCATATACGGCAAAATCAGTTAGTTTAGCGCCTCCATATCCTCTTTGAATTACATTGAAAGGTAACATATCTTCCGGCAGGGTGGTCCACAATCTGATACTTGAACTACCGGCAAACAGTACGGCATTTGAGGGGTATGACTTTGTAACATTGAGTTTCTCAAATTCTTCGATATCGTTCTCCCATGCTCTTACTTCAGGTAGATCCTGATATATCCTCAGCGGAGAACAGGAGAGGATAAAGATGAGAAATACTGAAACCAGATATCTGATCATAACTTGAGAGGTTTTAAAAATTGAAATAAAGCTAAAATTCTTTTTCATTGACAAGTAAAGAGATGTTAATATTAAAATATTATTAACTATTTACAAAAGAACATTACGTTTATTATCTTCGGCCTTAATTTTTTGGACTTCTGTGAAGAATCCCCAAACAAATTTTAATTGAACCTAAGTTAACAAATTTATGAATAATCAGTTAAACGGCCAGAGGGATAGTTTCACAAGCCGTTTTGGTGTGATAGCGGCTGCAGCAGGATCTGCGATAGGCCTTGGAAACATCTGGAGATTTCCTTATGTAACCGGGGAGAACGGTGGTGGTGCTTTTCTTCTTATTTACCTTTGTTTTGTCATAGCTATCGGCATACCTGTTATGACATCGGAGTTCATTATTGGACGTTCTGCTCAGAGAAATCCCTATGGTGCCTTTAAAATACTTGCTCCAGGGAAACCATGGTACCTGATAGGACTTATGGGTGTTACCGCTGCTTTTATGATACTTGCTTTTTATACTACAGTGGCCGGCTGGTCACTTGAATATTTCTATCAGGCTCTTGTTGGAAATTTATCAGGGAAAAGCGACAGTGAACTGACTTTAATGTTCGATGATTTTCTAAGTGGCTCTTTTCGTCCGTTTCTCTGGTTTCTTATATTTATGGGATTAACAGCATTAATTATTTTTTCTGGGGTAAAGAGAGGAATTGAACGGTATACCAAGATACTTATGCCTTTATTGCTTCTTCTTCTTATTTTATTATGTGTCAGGTCGCTTACACTTGAGGGTTCAAAAGAAGGATTACTCTTTCTTTTCAAGCCCGATTTAAGTAAAATCACCCCGAAAGTTATTCTGGAAGCGCTGGGTCAGGCATTCTTTTCACTCAGTATCGGCATGGGAACTTTAATAACTTATGGTTCGTATATCCGTAAGAATGATAACCTTGCCTCATCAGCCTTATATGTGGGAATAGCTGATACAATGATTGCTGTGATTGCAGGGATTGCAATATTCCCTGCAGTATTCGCCCTGGGTGGTTCCCCGGCATCTGATAAAGGCCTTGTATTTATTGTTTTACCCGGTATCTTTCAAAAAATACCTTTTGGGAATATCTTCGCATTAATCTTCTTTGTATTACTGGGCGTTGCCGCTCTTACATCAACTATTTCGGTACTTGAAGTTATTGTAGCCTTCCTGGTGGAAGAATTGAAAATGACCAGACGTAAAGCCACAATTGCTGCCACACTGACTGTTTCAGTGCTTGGAGTGGTAACAGTCTGGTCGCTTGGAGGTCTTGGCAATTTCACGATACTTGACAAGAATATTTTTAGTTTGCTCGAATATCTGACTGCAAATATTATGTTACCTCTGGGAGGCTTATTCATCGTTCTGTTTATCGGATGGTTTTTCAGTCCACAACGGACAAGAAAGGAGTTAACTAACGATGGAGAGTTAAAAGCAGGATATATACCTCTTTATATGTTTATCGTGAAATTTGTTGCTCCGGTGGCCATAGCAATGGTTTTCCTGTATAGCCTGGGACTATTTAAATCATAATTACCTTTCAGTACTCAGCCTATCCCCCAAAACCCGACGCCGACGCCTGACGTCCGACACCTGACCAACATCATATCTCATCAGAAAAGACAGAGCGGGGCAGATCTCTCATATTATACCTCGATGCCATGGATTCACCATATGCTCCGGCTGATCTGATTGCAATAATGTCACCTCTGTGGGTTTCCGGAAGTTCAATAAATTTTCCGAAGGTATCAGACGATTCACAAACAGGTCCCACAACATCATATTTTTGAGGATTGCCTGCAGATGTAAGGTTTTCTATTTTATGGCGGGCATTATACAGGGCAGGCCGTATAAGATCAGTCATTCCTGCATCAATAATCGCAAAAGTTGTATTACTTCCGTTCTTAATATAAAGTACTTTTGATATGAGAGATCCGCACTGACCGGTTAATGACCTGCCCGGTTCAACATGAATAGTCTGTCCCGGACGAAGAGATATAAACTCATTGATAAGTGAGAAGTACTCTTCAAATGGAGGTATTTGACCGGGATCCTCATAATCAATTCCAAGACCTCCTCCAACATTGATAAAATCCAGTTGTATATTACGTGAAGCAAACCATTCCTGTAATTCATTTACTCGCGAACAGAGGTTCCTGAACACATCCATCCTGGTGATCTGTGAACCGATATGGAAATGAATACCTTTGAGGTTGAGATTATTAAGCAGTTTTAGTCTTCTGACCACTTCATCAAGTTCCCAGATATTTATTCCGAATTTACTTTCCTCAATACCTGTAGTGATATATTTATGCGTGAAAGCTTCAATATAAGGATTGATCCTTAAGGCGATCATAGCTGCTTTGTTCTGCTTCAACGCCAGGGAATCTATTACTTCGATTTCCGGAATCGATTCGCAGTTAAAGCAGAAAACATCAGCTTTCAGGGCTTCCTCGATGTCTTTATCTGTCTTCCCAACTCCTGCAAAGACAATTTCTGAAGGCTTAAAACCTGCATTAATAGCACATTCGATCTCATTCCAGCTTACACAATCTGCACCAAAACCATATGACGAAATGATTTTCATGATCCGGGGATTTGCATTGGCTTTTACTGCATAATGCACTTTATATCCGTAGTCTGCTGATCCCTTCATTACAATTCTGCATGCAACATTCAGAATATCGAGATCATAATAATAAAACGGAGTTTGCAGATCCTTGAATTTATTAACTGTTTCCTGGCTGATCATTTTGTTAATTAAAAAGATGTATGTTAAGTAATCTCAGAGCTTTGATTTTATCATTGGTATCAATAAGAAGTGACAGGCTGATTGAGCTACCTCCATATGATATCATTTTGAGCGGGATAGTGTTCAAAGCCTCGAAAATTTCAGGTGCTGAGCCTGTACGTTCAGTACGGAAATCACCAACAACGCAGATAATTGTCTGGTTTTTTTCAACGTTTACTGTTCCAAGGTTTTTCAGATCTTTTGCTATTTCACTCAGGTATTGTGGATTATCGATAGTTAATGACACAGCCACCTCCGATGTTGCTATCATATCTATAGGAGTTTTATAGGCTTCAAAGATTTCGAACACTTTGCGTAAGAAACCATAGGCCATAAGCATCCTGTCAGACTTAATTCGCAGGACTGATATTCCGTCTTTTGCCGCAACTGCCTTATAATCAAGTAGTACACTTGAAGAAGTAATTAAAGTTCCTTCATCTTCAGGTTCCATAGTGTTTTTAAGTCTTACGGGAATATTTTTTCCCCTGGCAGGAATGACACTTGAAGGATGAAGGATCTTGGCACCAAAATATGCCAGTTCTGCTGCTTCATCAAATGATAACTCCCGTATTACTCTGGTATCTTCCACAAACCTGGGATCGTTATTATGAAATCCACATATGTCGGTCCAGATCTGTATTTCCGAAACATTCAGAACGGCTCCAAGAATTGAAGCAGTAAAATCACTTCCGCCTCGTTTGAGATTATCTGTCTCCCCGTAAGCATTGCGGCAGATATATCCCTGGGTTATTATAATATTTTCAGATGTATGGTTTCCCAACTCCCGCTTAATATTTTCCTCAATATAGAACATGTCAGGCTCACCGTCCTTATCGATTCTCATAAAATTAAGAGCGGGCAGAAGTGCCGAACTGATATTTCTCTCCTTCAGAAGAAGATGAAATAATGAGGTAGAGATAAGCTCACCCTGTGCCAGTATAGCTTTTTCCTGCCTTATTGTAAATTCCTTCAGGGTAAAATTCATTATATAGTCGAAGTGTGAGTCAATAAGCTCATGGCCCGTCTGTTTGAAAGCATTTGTAGAATAAAGTTCATCCACAATATTATTATAATTTGTTCTCATCTCATCAATCATCTTTGATGCCTGATTAACATCGTCGGCATAGAGCAGATCAGCGATCTCAACAAGCTTGTTTGTAGTTCCTGACATTGCTGAAAGTACTACTATCTTATTCTCGTTACCGGTTATCAACGGTATTAAAGCTTTTATCCTGTCGGGAGTTCCCACAGAAGTACCTCCGAATTTCATTATTTTCACTATCTCCATTGTCTTACTGTTTCAAAAAAAAACCTGCATCTTTTTGCAGGTCAGTTATATCTATCATTCTGATAAATTCTCATTATGATAACGCGGACCTGCAAAACAGATGCATAATCAACCACAATATCTTTTTTATCTTGTTGTTCATAATGAATAATCAGGGAGTAAAAATATACTTTTAATTAATTCTCTTTATTTAATTAGGATTTTTTTTTCTTAATTTTACATCCGCTATCTTTCGAATGCCCAGATGGCGAAATTGGTAGACGCGCTAGTTTCAGGGACTAGTATCAGCAATGATGTGCAGGTTCGAGTCCTGTTCTGGGCACTAAAGAAGACAAAAGACTAAAGGATAAAGGCAAAAGGAAAAAGGTGAAAGGAGTTTTTAATGTTGTTCACTTTTATCTTTTTACTTTTATCTTTTATCTTGATTTTGCCCAGATGGTGAAATTGGTAGACACGCCAGCTTGAGGGGCTGGTGCCGGTTACGGTGTGCAAGTTCGAGTCTTGTTCTGGGCACCAGGGAGTTACAAGGTTGTAGCTCCCTTTTTTATTTCTCCTTTTGCATTGTATTTGCATACAGCTCCATCCGATAACATACTCTAAGGTTTTTGATTTTCGCATTCGCTATTGCACATCTCAATGAAGTCTTTCTCGGATAGAATCTTTATCGGAATACCTTTATGGATTAAATCTTCTGTTTTGCGATGCTTTGAACTTTTTTCATATCCGGCAAGTTTAAATACATCTTGAGTTCCGACAACTAAAATCGTTGTTCTCTTAGTTACTGAATTATCTACATGACATCCCATCGAGGCTGCGATTTTTGCAGCTTCTTTTCTTGGTAATGAAAGCGTTCCTGTAAAAACAATCGTTTCACCATATAATGAGCCATCGGGATTTCCCTCCAAGTAAATTTTTGTTGGTTGGGAAATTCTTTTAAACCAATCTTCAATAGTTATCTGATTTTTTTCACAGGCATGCAGTACAACTTTTGCTGCAGTTATTGCATCTTCGAGTGCATCATGATGTTCAAAATTAATCTGTAAGAAGTCAGCAATATTTTCTAATCCATAGCCTCTGTAGGCAAATTGTTCCCAAGTTCTTCTTACAATCTTTGCTGAATCTAACCATCTTGTATTAATAATATTAAGATTGTTTTCGATACAAGTTCTACTAATTGCGATTTTGTCAAAAGGCATATGATGAACAGTAATTTGATGAAAAATCCTTTCGAATAATTCTTGGTAGATTTTTTTAAAGGTTGGAGCATCTCTTACATCCTCCTCACAGATCCCATGAATAGAAACATTAAATGGGTCAAAATACGCTTTGGGATTAACTAAAGTACTCCATTTATCAGTGACTTTGGCATTTTCAATTTTAGCTATTCCAATTTGGCAGATACTTGAATAATCTGCATTTGCTGTTTCAACATCTAAAGCCACAAAAGAGTTATTCATATTCCTTGGAAAGAGTTTATTAAATCTTGCGTGACTTTATCACCATAATATGATGTCCTCTTTTTCACAAAATCTATTAGGGAAGATTTCGTAATAACTAATGGGTTCTTATCGGTAATAGGTAAAGGTTTCTTTTCTGACTCTCTTTTAGAATTTAATTTTTTTTCAACTTTTTTGAGAATTTCATCTTTGAATCCGCTTTTCATTTGGTCATAAAATGAATCACTCAAAACGAATACATTAATTGAATCATCATATTCATAATCATTTGCATATGCCCCAAGATTACCAATCATTTGAAACAGGATGTATTTATTCTGATTGAATCCGGCTGTAAAGAATACCTCCTTGCCATATAAGTAGTTTAATTCTGCGTCATTGAGAAGTTGAGTTATATTCTCATTTAGATAATCTTCGTTTATGATGATTTTTTCTTTCATATAATTATGTAAAAGACATTGTCATTTATTGTAATCAAAGTTACTAATTCCCTATGAATAGGATTATAAAACAGTAACCCTCGGTATGTTTCCGAGGACTTACCTCTCGCTGCATCAAATGACTTGATCTGTCACCGTTATTAATCCATTTTATAAAGTAGTGAATCCCAAAATTTAATCACTGTTTCTATTGTAGGCAAAAAATCAATTTGCTGTCCATCTTTCCGAGTATAAACGACTTTTGATTCAAAATCATTGACCTCAGAGTCTTTAGTCTCTTCCTCTGCTATTATTTTAATTTCGGATTTTTTATCTGGAAAAGAAATACTCTTAATAACTCCTGGCGAGGCAACGGTCCACATATCTGCAGTGTAGAGATGCTTGTAAGCATTAGAGATACTCCTGATATCTCGATATCGATCTTCAGTGTTAATCGATAGATATTCTACAAAATCACCAATTCTATCAAATGATTCTACTTTAGAAGGATCATTTTTCTTATAATAATTTAAATAATGATCTGCCAATTGTGATACTGATACTGCAGCATTAAACGCACGTCGAATACAATCTATATTTGATAGAAAATCTTCATAATTACCTAGAACAAATACTTCATAAAAATCATATGGTGTCATTTCAATGTGTTTAAATCCTACATTTTTATTATAATCAAATTTATGAAATTACTGGAATTGAATTGAAAATGTAAATCCCCTGCCATTTCTGACAAAGGGGCTTTCTTGCTGCATGGTGGTAGTGCTAACCCCGCCACGTGCCAAAGAAATTGGCAAATCAAATTTAGAAACCTACGGGGCCAGAAGCAAATTTATTTTGTGTATTGTGAAATTAAGGTTTAATTTTAATAGTGAGTAAAAATACAATCCAATTATGAAAACTCTAAATTCAAGAATCTTAAATGCTTTGTTGTTACTTATCTTCATTTCCTGTTTGACAGGATGTGAAAAAGACGATCCGGCTAATGTTACAATAAAAGTCTCATATTTCTGGAATGATTTTGTTGGCTACAAGCCTGACGTGGGTGCAACAGCCTATTTATATGACGAAAGGGACGTAAATGATGTTTGTATTGATTCAGTACTTTTGGGACGTTATCTAGTTGATAAATATGGTGAACTTATTTCAGCAAAACGCAAATATGAGGGGGAGGCTGATGTAACAGGGACTATCACGATTACAGGAATTAATCCCGGGGATTATCTTTTAATGCTCGATTCAAAAGGAAGATGGACATTTTCGTATAAATACATTCATCTCGGAAGTGGAGAATCTTTGAACTTGGTAAAGAATTTTGGTTATTTACATGAATATGAACGTGGAGGAGAACCATGGTAAAAACGGCTTCATCAGGTCAACCAACACAAACGATCTCCCTTTGCCTGATAGTATAGTACACCTTTAAACAGAACAGGGATCAGCACTAAATGCTAAACCCTGTCCCCACTATTCAAATGTTGCTGCCGGTATGATGGCCGGTTAATTCAGCTTCTTAAGTATGTAACAACTATTTTTTCAATCATCTTCATGATCCGTATAAGTGAGCATGGAGATTCTGAAGCTTCCTTATATCGTATTTTTTCGCTGGCGTTGTCTCAAAGTACATACGCATAATAAAAACATCCAGCCAGTCCGGTGATCTACCTATGTATTCCTTAATCTTCTCTTTTGGCATTATCCTGAGTTTGCCGTCCTTGTCAGCATCAAACGTTCTTAACATACTGAGTTCAAGAATTATCATATCTTTCTCTTTTTCAGGTAATTCTTTCTTGATATATATTTTGTTCGCCAATTCAGCCAACTTGTACCCGCACTCGCTTTTTAAGTTCTGATAATTTGGATTTGTAGGCTTTCCGTTATTCAGGAATCCCTTGCATTTAAGAGAGTCAACCACACCACCGCCAACACCATCCTCATCAACAATAATATCAGAAACAGGTACCTGGTATCTCATCCGTAAGGCATTTATAGCGTTCTGAATCTCAACCGTTGATGATATATTGAAAGCCACATAATCAATAAGTACTAATCCATCCCAGACAGTTATAATGGCCCGGTCACTTCCATAGCGGGCAATGTCAGCAACTATTTTCTTTCTGCCTCCTTTAATAAAATCATTGCTGAACATGTCAAGGATTGTTGCAAAAGGTATCAGCACATTCGGATTATCTTCATAATCCCAATTACCAAGCATTAACCTCTCCTTTGTTGACTTATCAATCAGGCTTTGAAGTTGTACTTCATATTCGGCTGCAGTATATGGATTGTCACCGTAAAGAGCCTGAATGAATTTGATATCATCTGGAAGAGTGCCATTCTTCCACGGCTCATAAAAAACAGTATATAACCAGTTCTTTTTAGGATTCGCGGTGAGTGCCAGGGTAGGACGGATGCCTAACTCTTTATTCAGATGCCTGCCTATCCTTGTCTTTAGTACATCGTAAGCCAGAAAGTTTATCTCACCACACTCCTCTATACTTCCATCACTATACTCAAGTGATCCAAACCGCTCATAGAAAGGATCTGAAGGCAGGAATTTAACATCCAGCAAGTCAATACGAGAACCGTTCTTAAACTCAATATAACTATACTGCCCATTTAGGCTCCATTCCTCTTTAGGTATGTTATGATACTGACACACCTTGCACCATGTTAAATATGTCGAAGCCATGAGCCTCTTTAGCTCCTCACGTGCAATAAATGACTTGTACCCAGGGTACAGGTAGCAATTTACCAGCCTCGTCTCACATAGCCACCAGCTCTTTCCTCCACCCGCACCACCACCAAAGAACACACTAGTGTGTGTCTTCAGGGCTTCCCAGGCTTCGTGTTGCTTCGGTGTCGGCTTTATCACTATTTCCATTGATGTTCTGTTGAATATATGTTATACCTGTAATCTGAAAAGGAGTCGATGAATCTATAACCTGCTTAGCCTTACCAAAGGCTCTGTCGAGCAGCAATTCCGCTGCCCTGATGTCACCTTCCAGAGCCATGTCACGCAACTTCATTAAGATCCCCGTTAGTGCTGCCTTGCGGTTCACCCTCCCCATTAATACCTTTCTGAGCAACGGCTCAAGGTTCATCTTCTTTGGCCTGCCAAGCCTGTTAATACGAGCATCGCCCTTTACAAACAGCTTACCGTCTGTTCCGTTAATATTACCCTTACCTCCTGGCATTGTTGTCATCATTAAATCCGGATGCTGCTGAAAATACATAATGTTTTGTTGTCCTAATCAACTTTACCGGGCGATCCGGAAGCACCTCCGGTTCTGAATCAATTTTATCAGGGAATGTCTGATGTTTCCCCCTTGTTCTTATTAGTTGTGTTGCCATGTCTATCGAAATTTATCGTTAAGCCAGTCCTTAAAACCAGCATCAATATCACCATCTAAATCATCACCATCTTTCGGGAACTTATCCCGCAAATAGCTACTTATATCATCCGAAACACCAGATGCACTAACACCGGGAAGATCATCGTCTTCATCATCAAAGTTTGTCATTGTTATAGTTTTATTAAATTTATAGATTGCTTCTCGAATATAATTTCATCATTCTGCACATTAAAAGCGTTACCTGGCCCCCATACTCCATGGCATTTATTTTTTACAAGAACCTCCTTTATTTGCTTATACTGCTCAAGGAAGCTGTCCACGAGAGCAACGAAGTTCTTTTTTTCTTCCGTGTTAAGGTATATTGCGAAAAACTCCTTAATCTTCTCCCGATCTTCAGGAGTGAATCGAAGTTCCCCGTCAACAATAGAGAAGTGGTGTGGCTCAATAGGAACATTATTTTGATAGGATTGCCGGGTACGCTGTAATAAGGATCGCCGAAGAGTTAATACATTCATGAAATCATTAAATGGTCCCTCACAGCCTCTCATTTGAAGCTCCCTCAATGGCTGGTTTGTCACACCCAGGCAGTTAAGATTCTCCTCAACAGCTGTAAAATACTTCTCTCTTATATCATTCTCGCCACCATATTCAAGAATCCCCAGGAGCTCAATACTCATAGGACCTAGATTCAGTTTATTGTACGCTTTAACTATTTCCGAATAATGACCAAATGCGAACTCATTGGCCTTGACAGCCTCTTTGTATCGAAATTCATTGAAATAATACGGCGTCTGAAATTGTCGCACAGCCTCAACAATAGTCCTGGAAACATTAGGTCGCTTCCCGGTCGCCTTACCTAGTCGCTCTGCAGCTTTTCTTAGTATTTCAGATTCACTCTCAGATGCTCTCAGGTTAACAGTTTTTGTTTTTAAGTCGTCCATTTTATCAGATGTTTGTTATTACAAATTTAAACCTTTTTATGCAAATTGTATGTTTTAATTCATTTTAAAAGCCATTTAAATAGTATATATTCAGCTCATTATATAACCTCTGTACACAGCTTATAAAGCATAATTTATAAAGCTTTAATCCATTAATTGCCTGTATATGAGTATTATAGTTATTTTTGCGTTTTTTTTCATGTCTGGATGCGCGTGTAGTATTCATTTTTCGAATTTTTCGTCACTATATTCGAAAACTATAAACATTGTTTCCACTGGTTGTTTATTCATGTTAATACTACTATTGACCCGGAAATGAGTTATTCTAAATCCAGGATAATATTCTCTATTTTCATCCATCCATTTATTAAACTGGGCAGAAGTACATTTGGCCTCTGGTGTTCCGCCAAAGACCCACTGAAATTCAATAATCTCTGTTTTTTTCATGTTTATTTTTGTAAAAATTATGTTTCTATTCATTTTTTACATGTTTTTTACATGTTTTTTTACGCCTTTATTTTATTATATATCAATAATATATATATTATTGTAAAAATGTAAAAAATATATACGCATATTTCCCACAACGTTTTTTTATAAATACTATATAGTATATAGTATAAAATATGCGTGTGGAAATAAATAAAGTACCCTTTTTTTTTTACATTTTTACAAACCACTGTATCTTATTCATTTTCATTTAATTAATCTTATAAAAAACCTGTAAAAAACTTGTAAAAAATTAAAATGGCGTTTTTTCATCTGTTATCTCGCCATCACAAAAATCTTCCCGTTTAAAGAGGAAATAATTTCCAATCGAGTCTGGTGTCAGGCTATCATCAAATGGATGATATCTTCCATAAGATTTTGTCAATTCAAAGCTATCCGTCAGGATTTCCCTTATATATTTTCTCTCCCATTTATTTTCGTATTTATAAAATCTTTCTTTTATGTCGCTGGCGCTTGCAAAAAACTCCTTGAGATCAGGTTTACTTATAAAATATTCTTCGACCAGTATTTTTATATCTGAATATAATGCTGGTCTGTTGGCTTCAATAGCTTCAATTAATGTTGTATTTCTCAACTCTTCCGCTGTAAATCCGTTCCTGCTGATATTATCCGGTACGGGAGGCAGTGTATTTAAGTAATATAAGAATGAAGGTATTTCCACGAGCAGGTCTTTTTCAATAGTAATATTTCTGAATTTTGGTTTATTCAATTTCCTGACAAAGAATCTGGTTTCCTTGTGATGTATTTTAGCAAATTTCTTCTCGTTATTACTGGCCAGGATTATCTTTCCATAGAAGTCTATTGTATGCTCACTCACGTTTTTCTTATTTACCAGTACTCTTTTAGCAGTTGAATAAGCTTTTAATTTTTCAATTGTGATCTCACGTTCAAACATTGTTTCGTCGATCATGATGATATTCATTGTCGAATAGGCGTGATTAAAATTACTTTCAAAAGATTTCGAGCCAACGAATACCGAATTGGCTCCAAAAATCATGGATATCCAATTCAAAAAAGTTGTTTTCCCGGTATTATTTTCTGCACTTACAAGTACCAGGATGGGTGCCAGCCATGTAGGATTTTGATAAAGTATCTGCATGTAACGGATACCTAAATCATATTGTTCTCCGAATATATGTTCCAATAAACGCCGTGTCCATATCCATTCTCCTGGTGCTGGGGTATGTTGAAACGGGGCATATTGATTATAATATTTCCCGTCAATAACCTGTTGATGGTTTATGTTATCGGGTTTCATGATAAAAGCGTCATATTTGGGTATCTTATTCAAATATTTCTGGTTTCGCTTATGATCCTGGAGTATTGTTTCTTTATTCCATGGCAATAAATTATATTGTAACAGGTTGTGAATGCCTGTTGGTAGATATGCTATTTTTAGAAAGTCAGTGCCAACTCTGATGTAAGGGCAATTTTCTGTTTCAGCGATACTGGAATAAGCAGTGTTGTTATATATGCTCTTTATTGTTGATTGTATTTCCTGAATTGAAAAGCCATTCTCTGCAAAAGTTTCAAGTTCATGAGTAACAAACTGTTCAGATAAGCCGAAGCGGTGACAGCAGGCTGCCAGTGTAGTGATATATTTATTTCTGCTGCCTTCAGTGAAGGTTACTTGTTTGTCAGTCCAATCTTTTGCACCATTATACCTGGCTGCTTCATCTGTTGCAACCACAGCGGGTTCAGGTACAGAAAAAATGAATTCTTGATCCAGGATGTCTGGATTATCTGATAGATATACATTTTCATCATGGCATAGGAAAGTGGCCCGACAAATATCCTTGCAGGCTTCGTCAATATCAACACTAATTTCTTTTTTAAAGAAGTGTTTAAATGCATTAAAAAAATCAAGGTGTGTGCCAGCATCAGGGTCAATCTGAAATACAACTTTCAAACCATCACCGGAAGGAGAAACAAAAAGCATGGCAGGGATGAAGAATTTACATATATTGGCTTTAATCTGATCCTGGTTCCGGACATGATCCAGATCCACAACAAAATATTCAGATCGTTCTATTAAGTTCTTAGCGGCCCTCTTTGTGAAAGTCCCGGCAAAAGTAGCATAAGGCAGTAATGATTTTTTTATTCGCCTGGCCTCTGTGTCGTCCGCAGGTATAGCACGAAGCTCATTAGTCATCTTTATCAGATTTTCACCAGTGCGGATAAGGTTAGCACAATCAGTTAAGTTTATTGTTCCTGTTGGTTTAATTTGTTTAATTCCAATTTCAGAAAAATATATTGAAAATTCTTTCATATATTTGTTACATTAAAAAAGCCAGCCGCCTGCTTTCTTCTGGCATCTTTGCGTACCGCATCGAAAGTGGCGGCGGCTCCCTTTTTACAGGTTACTTAAGTCATCCTTAATTTTTTCGCTGATGCTTGGATGTATCATATAAGATTGATCCTCTTCGCTGTCATTTTTTATCCAACTGCCCTGTTTGTCGCCAGCAACTTTGTTGCCTTTCATGTCCTTATATTCAGGGCTTGCTTCGATAGTCTTTTTAATCCAATCGGATTGTTTGTTAAAAAGACCTTCATCCCATTTGCTGAACGTTAAAACGCTAAGAGGATTTATTCTCTCAGGGCAAGGTTGCCCTTTCGTTAAACCCATAATTGTTGACACTCTGGCTCTCACTCGCCCAGGATCATCATCAGACGATTTATGAATTATACTGATCTGGCATGGTTTGCCAACCAGGGTTAATGGGTTAAAGTCCTTATTGATCCGGCCCCCCGTCCAGCCTTGCATGTGTTGTGTATAGGTGGCCTTATCACTAATTACCAGGGAATAAATTTGTGAGATGAGAAATGGTTGCTCGCCTTCTGATTCGTTAAAGACGTGTAGTGCCTCTGGTAGTTCCCATGTCATCATGATTTTTTTACGTGGTTCGCCGATCTTTCCCTTATATTCCCCTTTATGGGTTCCAAGTGCAATAAGCCCGACACAACGGGCTAAGTGATTTCCTGCTGGTGCAGGCACGTAGTTCGATACATCCGCAGTAAATTCATTTACTGATTCAGCATTTTCGTAATTGTCATTGTCATTCATTGATTTAAAAATTTAATTGATTTATACTAAAAATTAACTGTTATTAATAGTGTCAAACCAGGCTTTAAAGCTTGTAAAATCCCGGGCCAGGTAATAAATTCCGCCTGCCCTGGTTACATCTTCCTCAACTTTCTTTTGGTATTCGCTCATTACATCTCGATTAACTTTAACTTCTATATGTAAACTGCGCCCTTTATAAGTTGCCATAACATCAGGAAGTCCCCGCTTGCTTGTCGAAGGTAGCCAGCGGCCTAAGTGTTTATTATAGGTGCCTTGGTTATTAATACGGCTGGCCCAGCCGCCCCGAAGATCAATATATTTAACTATGCAGTCGGTAAGCCGGTTTGCTGTGTCATCCCGGAAAGTCCGGTCAATAACATACGGGTTACCCGGATGCCGCTGTTTCGCTGCTTCGGTTGCAAGGCTTTCCAGCTCAAGAATTGCCGCTGTTTTTTTATAGCGCACTTTTGCCATTTCTCAAGTGTTTTTCTGCGGACCTTACCAAGTTTTCTTTCAGCTCTTCTCCGGGGTCGGAGGGAGGGAGAGTGAATGCTTCCCGATATTCAATAAGATCTTTTCTACTGAATACAAGCGAACGACCAAAATGTCTGAAGTTTAGCTTCTTTTCGTGCGTTAACTTATAGATAAGTGCCTTACTTACTGGCTTTTCCGGCGTTCCAAGAATGATTCTGGCTTCATTGATCCCGCAACGGTCAGACTGTTCTGGTTGTGGGGGTGGGAGCTTGCTGTTTAAGCATTTTGTAACTTGTTCAGATATTATCTGCTCCAATTCCGTTCTTGTAAATGATGTAATTATCTCCATGTATACTGAATAAAAGACATCCGCTAAATTATACTATGTTTTTATAAAAAGCAAACGTAATAAATTAATAATCAGTACTTTAGTATACATATGTACATAAATGTACATAATTTTGTCTTTACAGATTTAAAATAGAAAAGGGTGTCCATGGAACACCCTCGTGAGAAAGTAAATAACCTCTTTAGGATTTAATGAAACTTTTGGGATCAGGAATATCTCTAAATCGAAAGTCATTAACATTAAGATTCTTTACATTGTAACCTCTCCGATCTTTATAACTTGGTTTAAATTCATTCCTCCCGAGTATTTCAATTTCTAGTTCATGTATCGATCTTTTAAAATAACCCAGATCTATTAAGTACCTCAGAAACTTTCCAATATAATAGTTTGTACATCTATGATATTTAAATAGTTTTTTGACTTCAGCAACCGGAATCCCATCCAGTAAAACATCAGCTAATTTCAAATCCGGATTAATTTTTCTCGGTTGCTTCTTGCTTGTTTTAATTTTGATATATTCTTTGCATTTCAATATATAAAAATATTGTATAAGGAACCATTGCACCTCTTGCCAGACTTTATCTTCTGGTGTATCTTTCAGGTTCGCTTCAATGATTCTTTCGATCCAACTAAATTCCTCAGTACAAATAGCCTCATCATTTTCGTCCGCTATATATTCGCGCCAAATTGTACGCATAATATCATTACATCCGTCTTCAATCCAGCTTCTTGATATTTGATATTTTCCCATTTCATCCTTAATATCATTAATTAAGTTTTGAAAATGATTAGGTCTGGTTTTGGATAATTCCAGATTGAATAAAATGTCCCTAGTAAAATGTCTTTTTTTGGCAGTTTCAATTTCCTGTGTAAGTCTTTCTTTTATATTCATATCGACCTCCTTGGCAGTTTTGCAGCATTTTCAATAAGTTCATCATCTGAGAGGCTATCCAAATAAATTTGAGTTGTGGCAAGGCTGTGATGGCCCATGCCTTTACTGATACCAAACAAACTCACTCCTTCATGCCTTGAAATACTTGCCCATGAATGCCGGGCCCAGTAGGTCGTAATATTGCCTATACCTAAGGCCTTGCCTATAACAGTCATCTTTCTGTTGACATTATGAATTGTATTTTTAATAATCAGACTCTGTTGAAGAGGAGATAATTTAGGAGTGAGATAATTAAAAATATAATTACCCGGTCTGGTATCCGGATTTCCATGAGTATCAATAATAGCGCGCATCTCTTCTGTTATTACTGCACGGATCTTACCTTTATCCTTGCCATGCTCTGTTTTGCCTCTTATCCATTCAATATAATTACCCTTTATATTTTCATATTTAAAACGGAGTACATCACTTAGATTCGCACCATTACAATAAAATGAGAAAATCCATAAATCACGATATTTTTCATCGTCAGGGTGTAAAGGATAGTTGAATACTTTAATCAGTTGTTCTTTATTTAATGCTAGCTTTCGCCCTGACCCTTCAGGTATAGAATACTTACCATTTTTTTTAATAACAAATGGATACTGGCTCTCTGTTATAATTCCCTTTGCTTTGCCCTGGTTGATTATGGCACGCAATGCACGCATGTTGATACTAATTGTAGTATATTCTTTACCTTCTTCCAATAATTTTTTTTCGTACTTCTCTAGCCATGCGGGTGTTATCTCTGCATAGGTCAAGGTCTTTTTTGCATAATTTTCAATGCTATTAAGGGCACAGGTGTACCAGTTAGCCGATCCAATTTTTCCCTCATCCTGTAATGCTTTTATCCTGTTCCTGAAAGCGTCATTGATACTAGTTTCTATGCCTCTGCTGAGTCTTAGGTTTAATTCACCCCATGTAAAGTGTTTACCGGGTGCGAGCTGTTCAATGATGTCTGTAATTGTCTTAAAACTACTATAGATTAGCTTTTTGGTTTTTATCAGTGATTCTTTTCTGATTTGCCTGCCGCTTGTAAGAATTTCCCATTCCTGCGGCGACATATCCATACAAGAGTAATAATGCTGCTCTCGCTTATAAGTTACCCGAATCTTTACTGGATAATATCCGTTATTTTTGGATTTCCGGACATCAAAAAAAATAGCTGCAGACACACCCCCGAGAGAGAAAGTATCCATTACCTTATTAAGCTCTTTAAGCTCTTCTGATATTTTAAATTGCTTCTTCATAGCATATTATTTGCATACAAATATAGTAATTAAATATAAATGAATAATAATAAATAAAATAAAGTTATTAACAAAATATCTGAATATCAGGATATTTAATAAATGTATAAAATAGGATAAAAATAGATAAAAAAGCTTTAGTTAAGCTTGAGGGGCTGGTGCCGGTTACGGTGTGCAAGTTCGAGTCTTGTTCTGGGCACTAAAGAAGACAAAAGACAAAAGACAAAAGACAAAAGGAGTTTTAAAGGTTTTTCACTTTTATTTTTCAACTTTTGTCTTTTGTCTTTTTATCTTTATTCCAGAATTGAATCATATAGCGCCTGTAGTATCTCAGTCCGGATGTTAAGATCAGATAAAAGGTTATTATACCTTGTTGGATAAACTCTGTTGCTCAGGAAAACATAGCTGATCTCATAAACCGGATCAATCCATACAAAAGTGCCGGTATAGCCGGAATGGCCAAAGCTTTCAGGGGAAGCACCTCCAGTTGGGTATGTTTCCTCCTGTGGTAATTCGGAGTTGTCGAGCAAAGGTTTGTCGAATCCCAAAGCTCTTCTGTTATCATTATCAGGGAACTGTACTCTTGTATACTCTTTCATCACATCTTTTCCGATCAGTTGCTCGCCACCATATTCTCCCATCCTCCGGTAAAGCTCCATCAGCTTCATCAGATCATTGGCCGTGGAGAATAATCCGGCATGACCTGAAATTCCGCCCAGCATAGCAGCTCCCTCATCATGAACAGTACCATGCAATAGCTGCTTACGGAATAACGAATCATATTCGGTCGGAACAATCCTGCTTAAAGGATAACGAAGATAAGGATTAAAACCAATATCATAAGCTCCGATCTTATGGTATATGCTTCTTGTTACAAAGTCGTACCATTTTTCACCTGATAACTTTTCAATTATTTCAGGGGCTATAATAAATGTAAGATCTGAATAGACATACTCTTGTTCTCTAAGGGGGCTCTTTTCAATTTCCCTGAAGATCTTTCTCCTGTAGTTTTTATTTATATAGAGGTTTTCAGCAACTTTATCAAGGAATTTCCGAGATGTTTCATGTCTGAAGACCCTCCTTCTTAATTTGTCATCTTTTCTGACAGTTTCCTTCCAGAATGGTATCCATGCTGTAAGCCCTGCCTGATGGGCAAGTAAATCCCTTAATATTAGATTATCCTTGTTCGAATGTTTGAATTCATCAAGATAAAAGCCAAGTTCCTCATCGGGTGAGAACTTGCCCTGAGTATCAAGAAGCATTATTCCAGGGAGTGTTGCGGAGACTTTAGTAACAGATGCCAGGTCATAGAGGTCATCCTTACTGATTGAGATCCGGTTATCATAAGTCTGGTATCCGTAAGTCTTATGAAAAACTACCTGACCTTTCCTGGCTGCCATCACCTCACAACCTGGAAAAGCTCCGGAGGTTAATCCCACGTTTGCAATAGAATCAATTTTCCAGTCGAGTATTTCAGACGACATTCCTGCACTTTCGGGCAATCCGTACTGTAATCTGAGGTTGCCGGGTGTTACTATTCCAAAACCCGAAGGCCATCTATTATTAATAGTCACGGGCAATAAACCGCTGGCTCCTGTACCGCCAAAGATCAGTTGGACCGAAAGATCCTCTGTGTATTCATTCTCCTGGTAGGCAAGTATCAGACCGGCAGCATTTTTAAGTGGTTCTAACCGGTCGATGGCATAAGGATTACCAAAGTATGTAATGATTGTTGTGCACGAATCAACCAGTTTTTGAAGAAAATCAACCATTTCAGACTTAATTCCAAAATTATTTTGTGGTCGCTGGTCAGTTCTGAATATACCTCCAATTACCAGGTCATATCCGGAAAGGGTATCGAGCAATTCAACAGATAATTCTTTGTCTGCGGGATCAATACAGAAATTATCAGAAGGAAAATAATCAGAGATTCTCTCTTGAAATTTTGTTATTTCATCTCTGTTGATTGCGATTGTTGCTATTTTTACTGACTGGAGGTTTTTTACAGGGATTATATTTTCAAGATTATTAAGAACAGTAAGAGAATTTACATAAAGCTCACGTATAAGTGCTTTCAGGGTATTTGAAGAGATCTCTTCTGTGATATTATCCTTTAAGACAGGTTTATAGGAATCTAATCCTGCCCAGTATTTAAGTGCCAGCACCTTTCTGCATTTCAGGGTTATTTCTTCTGCTGTTAGTTTCCCGGATCTTATATAGTTTTGAGTTTCATTTATGGCAGCCTCGACATCCGTTACAAACTCAATAACGTCATTTCCAGCTGACAGTGCCTTTGCGTCAGCTTCACCGGGTCCGAAGAATTTTGTTACGCCTTTCATATTCATGGCATCTGTAACCACCAGTCCTGAAAATCCTAGTTGATTCTTCAGCAGGTCGTTTACAATCACCGGTGACAGGGTAGAGGGAAGAGCCGATGTAGTATCCAGTGAAGGCAGGTTAAGGTGAGCTGTCATAACGCATCCGGTTCCTTCATTTATAAGGTTCAGAAAAGGAAAAAGCTCAATACTGTCGAGTCTGGTTCTGGCATGAGTTATTAAGGGGAGATCATAATGAGAATCTGTATTCGTATCTCCATGTCCGGGAAAATGCTTGGCAGTAGCCATTACCCCGTTATCCTGCATGCCATTCATATACATCATGGCTTTTGAAGTAACATTTTCCCTGTTTTCCCCGAACGAACGATAATTGATAACCGGATTAAAAGGATTATTATTTATGTCGGCAACGGGGGCCAGGTTAATATGAACACCAAGTCTTTTACACTGGTTGGCAACTGCTTTTCCCATAAGATAAATCAGCGAGTCGTTGCGAATTGCTCCCAGGGTCATCTGGTAAGGAAATTTTTCAATATTGTCAAGTCTCATACCCAGGCCCCATTCGGCATCCGTTGAGATAAGAAGAGGCACCTTTGATATTCTCTGGTAGTAATTTGTAAGTTCAGCCTGTTTCTCCGCAGTACCCTGGAAGAATACAATTCCACCAATACCATATTTCCTGATGATATCCGCTACTTCCACTTCATGGGATATATCCCTGTTTGACCACCCGGCTATCCAGATACATTGTGCTATGCGTTGTTCAAGCGGCAGTGTGTTAAGGACCGAATCTACCCAGGGATGGTTCATGTATCTTATAAATGGAGGGTCTTTGGTTTGTGATTTCAGCCCGGACCCGTAAATCAAAGCTGTTAAAGCTGTTAATAATATTACAGTGATAACTATTTGTTTTTTTACTGACATGATTAAGAAGTGTTTTTTTGATAAGATGGAATGATATTATTAATCAACTGAAGTTGCTAGTTAATGGTTGCTTGTTGCTGGTTGATAGTTATTTGAAAATGAGCATTATATATTTAAATATTATTGGATAGACTAGAAATAAAATGAGATACTATTTATACTATTAATCGGTAACTAACCAGAAACATCAACCCAGCACCTTTTATCCGCTGAAGCTTTAGCGAAAGCGGACAGCACCCAGTATTACAAGCCGAAGCTTTCTTCGACCTCCGAAGCGAAGCAATGGAGGTAGCGAAGGCTGGCACCCAACACCCAGTACCCAGAATTAATTATTCTCTCAAATGTACAAATTTTTTTTCCGCAGAATCTGCTGTCAATGTATATTGGAAGGAAGTTATTGGACCTTTTTATCAGCATGCAAAAAGAATAAAAACTATTGTGTAACATTAACGGCCAGCTTTTAACTTATCAGGAAATTGCTACATTTGTTCGTTTACCTTTTGTTAATTCCTTTGCAGAATCCTTACTATGCATAAGATCAATGATTTTCTTGTAATGCTTGATAGATACATCGGAGGGCATCCATGGTTTGTATTTCTTCTTCTGGGAACCGGGATCTTTTTTACTCTTTATCTCAGATTTCCACAGTTCAGATACTTCAGGCATGCCATAGATGTTGTTAAAGGCAAATACGATCATCATCTGGATATTGGTGACACTTCTCATTTTCAGGCTCTTTCAACGGCTCTTTCCGGTACGGTCGGAACCGGAAATATAGCCGGTGTGGCTCTGGCAATACATCTCGGAGGCCCGGCTGCCCTATTTTGGATGCTCATGACAGCAGCCATAGGTATGTGTACCAAAATGGTTGAGGTAACAATTTCGCACAAATACCGTGATGTTTTATCTGATGGATCTGTTTCGGGAGGTCCTATGTACTACATGAAAAAAAGAATAAATATTACTACCAGAAAGGGTAAAGTAATAAAGATAGGTGCGGTGATGGGTGCTTTTTTTGCTGCAGCAACTGTGCTGTCATCATTTGGAACAGGAAGCCTGCCTCAGATCAACAGCATCTCCAACTCAATATTTACAACATTCGGAATAAACCATATTATTACAGGTGCTGTCCTTGCTGTACTGCTTGCATTAATAATCATTGGCGGTATTAAGAGGATTGCCAAGGTAACTGAGAAACTGGTTCCGGGAATGGCAATATTTTATTTTCTGGGAGCTCTTATTGTGATTTTCACGAATTACCAAAATATCATTCCCTCGATTGCTGCACTCTTTTCAACTGTATTTACCGGTACTGCAGCAGTCGGAGGTTTTATGGGTGCTTCAGTTGCGTTTGCCATAAACAGAGGTGTTAACAGGGGGCTTTTTTCAAATGAATCGGGTCAGGGTTCTGCCCCTATTGCTCACTCAGCTGCACGTGCACCGGAGCCGGTATCTGAAGGTATGGTCGCAATTCTCGAACCTTTTATTGACACAATAATTGTCTGTACACTTACAGGTCTGGTCATTCTCTCATCAGGGGTATGGACCGAGAAGATTGAAAATCAGTTTCAGAGCGCGGATATGATTTTCCTGAATCAGATTTATGATGAAAACATTCCTGATCAGAAACAACAGGTTATGGATTTTATCAGAAAAGGGGAGGCAATACCTCTTTTTAACGGGGAACTGGAAATAATTGAAGGTAAGATGGTTACATCAATTACTTTGATTTCATCACGGTCGATCGCTGAGGATTTCGCCTTCCTTGATAACAAAATGCCTTTTACTGGGAAGATAAATATTACTGAAGGTAAATGGCAACCTCCCTCATCGTCACTAACCGTAACAGGTAAATCGCTGATTCATAGCGCACCACTTACTGCAGAAGCATTTAAAAGGAGTATTATGGGAGACTGGGGCCAATATATTGTTTCAATTGGACTGCTACTCTTCGCATTTTCCACAGCTATCTCATGGTCGTACTATGGCGACAGAGCTCTTACTTATCTGGTCGGGCCGAAATATGTGATCTATTACCGGATCATTTTTGTTCTGGCTTTTTTCATTGCATCATTTACTGACACAACAATTATCTGGTCATTATCCTATATCACAATTGCACTTATGACAGTCCCCAACCTTATTGGTTTGTGGATTCTCAGAAAGGAAATTAAAAGTACTATTGCCGAATACTGGAAGGATTTTTCAGCTAAACACCCGGGTGACCGAATGGCAATGAGGTTTCAGCAAAAAGGAAAACTGTAACAAACAGAATATCAATAATGGATGGAATAAAGATAATTGCAGAGGGGTATAAAGAACTGTTCGGTAGTGCCGAAATACGGATCAGCGCTTTGCCAAAATCAGGCTCTGACCGGAGATATTACAGGATCATATCGGAAGGAAAGAGCATTATTGGTGCTTACAATAACAACCTCGAAGAGAATGAAGCATTTATAGGATTCACAGCCCATTTCAGAAAAAAATCTCTGCCGGTTCCTGAAATATATGGCTATTTTCCCGACAGGAATATTTATTTTCTTCAGGATCTGGGCGACACGAATCTTTATACCTGGCTCCATAATAAACCTCTTATTTCTCCATTTGACGAAGAAACAAAGGCTCTTTACCGTAAAATCCTCGACAATCTGATTTTGTTTCAGACAGAAGGTATTGAAGGACTAAATCTCGATCTTTGTTATCCTCACAGGAGTTTTGACAGGCAATCGATGATGTGGGACATGAATTATTTCAAATACATGTTCTTGAAACTCATCGCGGTTCCTTTTAATGAGCGACGGCTTGAATATGACTTTAATCAGCTGGCTGATTATCTTCTTGAGACAGGGCAGGATTATTTTCTTTACAGGGATTTCCAGACAGCTAACGTTATGGTGATGAGAGAGGATCCCTGGTTTATCGACTACCAGGGAGGTAGAAAAGGTGCTCCACAGTACGATGTTGCTTCCATGTTGTACGATGCCAAAATAATGATGTCGGAGCCTGACCGTCAGGATCTTCTGGATTACTATATCGGAAGGTTCTGTGCAGTTACAAATGAGAACAGGGAAGAATTCAGGGGATATTATACCGGATTCAGTATGATAAGGCTGATGCAGGCACTGGGCGCATTTGGCTTCAGAGGATTATATGAACAAAAGCCCGGTTTTACAGAGAGCATAGTACCGGCTGTCAGACTGCTGGAACAAATAACTGTATCCGGCGAAAAGGTGATTGGATTACCGGAGTTATACCAGACTATCCGTGCTGTACCCGGTTCAGTAATATTCAGGAAACTGGCTGCCGGAAGTGAACAGGGAAATTAATGAAGAGATGGAGAGTACTTGGATATTTCAAATCAAAGGCTGAATGCAGATGAAGGCAATGATCTTTTCGGCAGGTCTTGGTAAACGCCTGGGAAAAATTACTGAGAATATCCCTAAAGCTCTTATTGATATTAACGGAAAAACAGCACTGCAGCGCGCTGTTGAAAAATGTACTTTACATGGTTTTAACGAGATAATAATCAATGTTCATCATTTTGCCGGGATGGTTGAAAATGAAGCGGAGAGACTCAGACAGCTGGGATACACCATAACCGTTTCCGATGAAAGAAATATTTTGCTTGAGACAGGTGGAGGCTTGTTTAAAGCCAGATATTTCTTTGATCAGAATCCTTTTCTTCTTTATAATACGGATATAATTACTGATTTGGATCTGACAGCACTTTTGGGATTTCATAAAAAAAACAGGGGACTTGCAACTCTTGCGGTACGAAATCGACCCGGAAACAGGTTTTTTCTTGTTGATGGGAAAGGAGTTCTTCACGGATGGTACAACAAAGCAACAGGAGAACAAATAATTTCCGGCAGATTAACTGAAGGACTTACTGAAATAGCCTTTTCAGGAATACATATAGTTAATCCTGAGATATTTAGTTACATGGAAGAAGGCATATTTTCACTAACCAAATTATATCTTCAATTGGCTTCAGATCATAAGATCTTTACTTTCAGGCATGACGGAGGTTACTGGTACGATGTAGGTACACCGGAAAGTCTTGAAAAAGCAAGGAAGGTTCTGAAATCAAGATAGAAGGAGTTTTCTTTCAAAATACCTTGACAGAAAATCTAGTTAATAAATTTTTACATCGATCCTGTATTTTTTAAGAAGGGAATGAAAATTTGTCCGTTGCATCCCGATTTTCCTTGCTGCCTTACTGATATTTCCAC